>Ga0209395_1000323_pt1 | contig 71374 bp, 59 predicted proteins | sample GOMGulsemesocosm_3_FD_184635 | JGI IMG/M metagenome (GOLD analysis project Ga0209395, IMG submission 184635) | Methane-oxidizing microbial communities from mesocosms in the Gulf of Mexico - GOM9D Gulf of Mexico (SPAdes) (version 2) | ecosystem: Environmental > Aquatic > Marine > Cold seeps...
GCGCTAATTTCAATTGTAGTTCACTGAAACGTTGTTCGATGACTTGTGTTGAAAGAACAAATAAAGTATCGAAAAACTCTGCTTCGACCGCTTCATCTGCGCCATGATCCCAAACAGCTAGTTTTATTAGTGCTTTCTGCTCCGGTGTATCGCGCCAATATTCTAATAATTGTGCGGTGCTGATCTGATCGCTACTGTTTGTTTGTGCTAATAATTTTAATAAAATATTAATACCGGGTAATTTTAATTGTTTTAAATCATCGAATATCGGTAGGTTAAAACCGATCTGGGGATTTTGTAATAATAAACCAATCGCACGGCGTATCGGTGTTATTTGGAGCGCTTTTTTACTTGGTTTTGTGACAGCGACCGTCGTAAATAGTTTATTTAACTTAGCTTCATCCCAAGCTAAGAAACGGGCCAATTTTTTTAATACAATACCACGGTAGAAACCATCAGGCATTTTTTCAATCAGCGGTTTGGCTTGGCTGGCTAATTTACTGCGTCCTACATCGGTATGAGTATCGATATCTTGGCTTAAGCGACTGAATAAAAAGTCTGGCAAGGTCTGTGCGTCTTTAAAAAGTTGCTCAAGTGCATCTTTACCTTGGTTACGAACCAATGAATCTGGGTCTTCACCATCGGGTAAAAATACAAATTTGAGATCTTTACCATCACGTAATTGCGGTAAGGCATTTTCGAGCGCACGCCATGCAGCTGCACGACCGGCTTTATCGCCATCGTAACAACAGATCACTTCATTGGTATTGCGGAACAAGGTCTGCATGTGATCACCAGATGTCGATGTGCCCAGTGACGCGACTGCATAATCAATCCCAAACTGGGCCAATGCCACCACGTCCATATAACCTTCAACCACGACAATTTGTGGGATCTCTTTATAAGCCTGGCGTACTTCATATAGCCCATAAAGCTCTTTACCTTTATGGAAAATCGGCGTTTCTGGTGAATTCAGGTATTTTGGTTTTTCATCACCTAGTACTCGACCACCATAACCAATTACACGTCCACGTTTATCCCGGATCGGGAACATGACGCGTTCACGAAAACGATCGTAGCGACGTGACTGGCCTTCGTTTTCGATTAATACGCCGGTGGTGAGTAACTGTTCTTCGGTGTGTTTATCACGGCCAAAGCGTTTTAATACGTTATCCCAACCAGGGGCAGCATAACCAATAGCGTATTTTTTAATGACCTCGGCAGACAATCCGCGCTGCTTCAAATAGTCATTAACGACGCGTTTATTTGGGTGTTCTTTTAACTGGTACTGATAGAAACGAGTGACGCTTTCTAATAGCTGGTAATAATCTTTACGCTCGGGTGCTGTCGGACCGTTATTATTACCACCTTCTTCTCTCGGCACTGTTACACCGTAAAAGCCCGCTAAATCTTCAATGGCGTCGACAAACTCAAGGTTGTCGTATTCCATTAAAAAACCAATGGCGTTACCGTGCGCACCACAGCCAAAGCAATGGTAGAACTGTTTATCTTGGCTGACAGTAAAAGAAGGGCTTTTCTCATTATGGAACGGGCAGCAAGCATGGTAGTTTTTACCTGCTTTTTTAAGCTTTACGCGTTTTTCGACGATATCTACGATATCTGCTCGACCTATCAAGCCATCGATAAAGTCGCGAGGTATTCTACCGGCCATATGTACCTAATTAATGAGTATGAAGGTGATTGATAATAGCAATTACAGTAACAATTACAATTACAGTAAATATGTGACTTATTATTGTGAATAAATCAGTTATGTACTGTGATCGTTATAAGACTAGGATAATAAATTTTATGAGCGTTGAAAGCAAACAAGCCGTGACTCTAGGAGTTCACGGCTTGTTTATAGGCGTTATCTTCAGCTGATTAAGTTAGAAACTTGCTCAATAAGATAAGCCTAAAATGCATACAGTAGTTATACTAATAGAGATTAGTATAGACGTACGCGACGTGCATTTTCACGAGACAATTTCTTAGCTAGACGCTTAGAAGCTGCTGCTTTAGCACGTTTACGAACTGTAGTAGGTTTTTCGTAATGCTCACGACGACGTACTTCAGACAAGATACCTGCTTTTTCGCAAGAGCGTTTGAAACGACGTAGTGCAACGTCAAACGGTTCGTTTTCACGTACTTTAATTACTGGCATGTTTTCTTCCAACCTTAAGGGTTTAATGGTTCCAAGTTATCTGGAACCTAAAAATATTTTTATAGCAATTCTATAAAAATGGTGCCGAATTGTACTCTAGAACATGATTAAATGTAAAGCGCAATAATTTGGCGCTGGAGAAATAAGTATAGCGCAGGTACTATTGTGCAGTCATACATAAGGTGAATGAATAAAATGCGCGTAATAGGAATAGAAACATCATGTGATGAGACCGGCATTGCAATTTATTGTGATGAACAAGGGCTAATGGCTCATCAACTTTATAGCCAAGTAAAACTGCATGCTGATTATGGCGGTGTGGTACCGGAATTAGCGTCACGTGATCATGTGCGTAAAATTATTCCACTGATTAAAGCCGCATTAGCAGAAGCGGGCTGTACTAAAGATGATATTGACGGCATTGCCTATACAACTGGCCCAGGACTGGTTGGTGCATTAATGGTGGGGGCGACAGTTGGTCGTAGTATCGCTTATGCGTGGGATATTCCGGCATTAGGTATTAATCATATGGAAGGTCATATGTTAGCGCCAATGCTCGAAGAGCAAACCCCTGATTTTCCTTTCTTAGCGATGCTAGTGTCGGGTGGTCATACTCAGATCGTACGTGTTGATGGCATTGGTCAATATGAATTACTGGGTGAATCTGTTGATGACGCTGCCGGTGAAGCATTTGATAAAACAGCTAAGTTGCTGGGTTTAGATTATCCTGGTGGCCCAAGATTATCAGCGTTAGCAGATAATGGTGTTGCTGGACGTTACAAGTTTCCACGTCCAATGACTGATCGCCCTGGTTTAGACTTTAGTTTCTCGGGGTTAAAAACATTTGCGGCGAATACGATTGCTAAAGAAAAGAAGTTAGCAGAAGAAGCGGGTGCTGACGGTGTCGATGAACAAACCCGTGCAGATATTGCGTTTGCATTCCAAGAAGCGGTTGTAGATACCATTTCGATTAAGTTAAGACGGGCAATTAAAGAAACCGGGATTAGACGTCTGGTTGTTGCTGGTGGTGTAAGTGCCAATAAATATTTACGCATAAAATTAGCTGAAATGATGGATAAGCAAAACGGTGAAGTATTTTATCCACGTATTGAGTTTTGTACTGATAATGGCGCGATGATCGCGTATGCCGGTTTACAGCGTCTACGTCACGGTGGTGATGACAGTTTAGAGATCACTGCTCGTCCTCGTTGGCCATTAGATCAAATGGATGCGATATAAGTCATAACTATTTGATTTTTTAGTTGTCATACTTACCGATATCGGTAAATCTGAACAACATAAACCAGACTATCGGTAGGTAGTCTGGTTTTTTTATATCTGCGTATTGGGTGCGCGAGCGTATTTGGTTAAATATTATTTTAAATTATAATACGATATATTATCTAAACACTTTTTAAGGATAAGTTAATCATGAAAATAGCAGCATTGAAAGTTACTGTCGCGGCCGGAATAATGGCTTTATTATCAGCATGTTCTAGTCAAACTAGCATTGACAGCGACTTAGGTGTTAGTGGCGCACCTGATTGGGTTAATATCGGAACACAAGCCGTTGAAAATGATTCTGGCCGTTTATTACACGGTGTAGGAATGTCAAATGGCATTGCTGACGAATCTTTACAAAAATCTGTTGCAGATAATCGTGCACGTGCCGAAATAGCGCGTATCCTAGCGACATCTGTTGATGCGATGCAGGCTGATTATACTGCTGCGGCCAATGGTGAAGTAAGCGCAAATGTTGAGCGCGAAATTAAAGCTAAAACGAAATTAGCACTGAATGGCGTGAAAATTATTGGTCGTTGGAAGAACCCTGATAATGGCGATATATATGCCTTTGCAGAATTAGACTTGTCTGATCTTGAAGCGGCAATTAAGCGTGCTGCTGCATTAGCACCAAAACAGTAAGCGTATTTATTAAGTTATTAATAGTAGTTCGTCAAATTGGAAAGGAAAATAGCAATGAATAAGTTATTCAAATTAGTATTAGGCTCGATCTTAGTCTCGACATTATTAGCCGGCTGTAGTACCTCTGTAGAGCGTATTGATGCGGGTCAAACTGTGGATTTAAGTGGTGCTTGGAATGATACTGATTCACAGATGGTAGCGCAGGAAATGATCAGTGATGCGCTTGCGCGTCCTTGGTATAGCAACTTCGCGGCAAAAACAGGTAAAGCACCTGCTGTGATCGTGGGTACAGTGCGTAATTTAAGCCATGAACATATTAATACCAAAACATTTGTTAATGAAATGGAACGTGAGTTAATTAACAGTGGTCGTGTTGAGTTTGTTGCATCAAGTGATGAACGTAGCGAGATCCGTGAAGAACGTATTGACCAAGATTTAAATGCGTCTGAATCAACACGTAATGCAGCAGGCCAAGAGAAAGGTGCAGACTTTATTCTAAAAGGTCAGATCAACACCATCATTGATACTGCATCTAGCGACCAAGTACGTTATTACCAAGTTGATTTAAGCCTAATCAGCCTAGCGGATAACCGTAAAGTATGGGTTGGTCAGAAGAAACTGAAGAAACTCGTGTCTAACGGTAAACTACGTTATTAATAGGTCGTAATGAAAGCTGTATTAACATTCTTACGTTCGCGGCGTTATCTCGCGATTATCGCATTTAGCTTGTTGCAAGGCTGCTCGTTGCAGCAGCATCAACTTAATGATTTGGCACAAACGCTAGATAATGGTAATGCCAGCCAGGTGTTGACCGAGGTAGCGCAACGGGAGTACCCCGAGCGTGACTTGGCCCAATATAAACTGACATTAGGCTTATTACGTGCTGTAAATGGTGATTTTGCGGGGGGTATTCGTGAATTGCAAGCCGCTAAAACTGAGATAAATCAGTTGCAAGCGTTAAGTATTAGCGAAAATATTGGTGCTGTAACGGTCAATGAAACATTACGTAGTTATACCAGCACAGCCAGCGAACGCATGTTATTACAGCAGTTATTGATCTTATCTTACTTGATGGAAGATGATCTTGATGGTGCGCGGGTTGAAGTATTGCAGATGCAAGAATTAGCCAAAAGCTTACCTGAAAATGGATTATCAGGACTCGTATCAAGTAGCTATTATTTGGGTGGTTTGGTGTATGAACTTGGCGGTGAAACCGATAATGCCATGATCAGTTATCGCCAAGCCTACCAAGTAATGCAAACCAGTAAGATTACGATACCACTTGTATTGCAAGACAGCTTACTGCTTGCGTCAAAGCAATTAGAGCTCAAATCTGAACATGCTAAATATGTGAAAAAATTTGGCCATGATGTAAAGTCGCCTGTTCGCAATAAAAGCCAGTTGGTTTTAGTGTATTGGGGCGGTGTTGTATCAGCGAAGCAACAACGTTATTTAAGTGTTTATGCACCAAATCTGGGCTATAACATTTCTTTGGCATTACCTTATTATGACAATCATTATGTTAAGCCTGTACCTTGGCATTTTAGCGTACTTGGTAAAACGGCCGAAACTGAAATATTTGATGATGTAAACTTATTAGCACGTGCCGATCTTGATGCTGAATCTGCTGATATATATGCGGCAGCATTAGCACGGGTTATTATTAAACAAACTGCATTACATGAAGTGAAGAAAAATGACGACGATGGATTAGCGACCTTGTTATTGAATATTACTAGCATGGTCAGTGAAATGGCTGATGTACGTAGCTGGAATATGCTACCGGCGAGTATTCAAGTACAACGTTTAGCATTGGAACCAGGCACTTATTATTTACAACAACCGAGCCTGACTCAAGGTTTATCTGTTACTGATATTGCGCCCGTTATACCTGCATTAGTTAATGCAACAGCAAGTATTACCGATAAGGTTGCCAATAGTGCCGCTGAATCTGACAACGGGTTTAGTTTACCGCAGTCAAATACAACACTTGCTAATGATAAAGATAACCTTGTTAGTATGGATGACCCGAGTTCAGAGACGGTAGCAATGACGAATATTACCGATGTTCCGGTTGTTGTTGGTGCGAAGCCTTTGGTATTGAAGCCGGGTAAAACTGTTTTACTATTTTATTCAAGTGCCGCTAAAAAGGCATACTACACCTTATCACCTTAGTTATTCATGAATTGCTGGTCCTGTATTTAATGTGGGCTAGCGTTCAGTAACGGCTTGTTACAGGACTCGAACATATGATAAATAAATTCTTTTCTACTAGTTTAATTTCTGCTGCTGCAATCTTGATGAGTGCGTGTAGTAGTACCCCTGAACGTCCAACTTGGTTAGATGGCGCAGATATTAACTATCCTGCTAACGTTTATTTAACCGCGTCTGGTCAAGCGAAATCGGCCAGTGTGGCAGATAATCGTGCATTAGCTAATTTAGCTAAAATTTTTGAAGTATCGATTGCTGATGAAAGTATTGATTTTAGCGAAGCAAGTATCAGCCAAAGTAATGCTAGTGGCAGTACTATTCGTCAGGTCGATAATAAGCAAACCTTATCTCGTTTTGTAAATACGCAAGCGCAGCAAGTACTGCAAGGCACCCGTATTGTCGAGCGCTGGCAGGATCCGATTAGTGGTCAACAGTCTAGTCTCGCTGTCATGAAGAAAGCACCAGCTGCGGCATTATTTATGCAGTCAATACGTGCAGCGGATGAGCAAACAAGCGCGGCAGTGAAATATGCAGAGCAGCAAGCACCGAACCCTTTGATTGCCCTTAGTTCATTAGAAACTGCGCGTCAGCGTCAAATCACACGCTTAAATGATAATAATAATTTACGTGTTGTGACGGGGAATGATATCAATGTTGAATATTCGGTAGAAACCTTAACGCAGATGATTAAAAGCCGTTTAGCTGCTTTATCATTTTCAACGTCGGCCACAGATGATCAAGCATTATTATCTTTGCAAGGAGGGGCATCAGAGGTTGGCGTACAGCTAAAAGATGATAGCCAATACAAATTAGTATTAACACTTGATAAAGGCGCTGTAGAGCAACGTCAGGCGTGGTACTGGTTACGTGGAAACATTGTATTGAATGTGATGGATGGCAACCGCAGTATTAGTAATAAACGTTGGCCATTTAAGATCTCAGCACAAAGTAAGCAATTATTAGAACAACGATTAGCGACTAAGTTGAGTACGGCATTACCAGATTATGTATATCAAGTATTAACGCCGGAAATATAATTTATTCATTATATGCCACATCTTATTTTGTGTATAAAAAAAGCCAGCCCTGATAAATCAGGGCTGGCTTTTTATTACACTACGTTATGACAATGACGCTTAGTTCATACCGTAACGTTTTAGTTTCTTCCGAAGAGTACCACGGTTGATGCCCATCATCACAGCTGCGCGGGTTTGGTTACCGCGAGTATACTGCATAATGATATCTAGCATTGGCGCTTCAACTTCTGCTAATACCAAGTCATAAAGGTTTTCTACGTCTTGGCCATTTAATTGTGCAAGGTAATTTCGTAGTGCTTGTTGGACAGAATCACGTAATGGTTTCTGTACAATTTGCTCAGCTTGTTGCACGGTTGCAGTAGTTGTTAGGGCACTAGGAGCCAGATTTTGTTCAAACATATATTGCTCTTCTCGTTAGCTTAAATCATCAAAATATTTCATTAATGCAAGGTGTTGTTCGGTAGAACTCTCCAATGCATTAAAGCTTTTACGAAACTCAACACCATTAGTCTGGTGTTGTATGTACCAACCGACGTGTTTGCGCGCAAATCGAACCCCCTTAAACTCACCGTAAAACTGGTGTAGGTTTTCGACATGTTGCAAAATGACTCGGCGAACTTCGTCAGCAGTTGGCACGGGTAATTTTTCACCTGTTTTAAGATAGTGATTTATTTCCCGAAAAATCCAAGGATTACCTTGAGCTGGACGTCCGATCATCAGACCGTCAACACCCGTGTACTCAAGTACCTGTTTAGCTTTTTCTGGGCTATCGATATCACCATTTGCGATCACAGGAATGCTAATGCTAGCTTTAATCGCTTTTATAGTGTCGTATTCTGCATTGCCCTTGTACAGACAAGCGCGAGTACGACCATGAACCGCGAGGGCTTGAATTCCAGCTTGCTCGGCGATTTTAGCTATCTGTGTACCGTTGCGATTTTCAGGATCCCAACCTGTACGTATTTTTAGTGTTACTGGTACATCAACCGCATTCGTTACTGCGTCTAAGATCAGTTTCACTTGCTCTGGGTGTTGCATTAATGCAGACCCAGCCATTTTTTTATTCACTTTCTTCGCAGGACAACCCATGTTGATATCAATGATCTGCGCACCATTTTTTACATTATGCTGCGCGGCTGCTGCCATCAACGCTGGATCTGCACCTGCGATTTGCACAGAACGGATCCCGGTTTCGCCAGCATGATCCATACGCTGTTGCGATTTTTCTGAAGACCAAACTCGAGGGTTACTCGATAACATCTCTGACACGGCCATACCAACGCCCAATTCACGACAAAGTTGACGGAAGGGACGGTCAGTAACACCAGCCATTGGAGCCAAGAATAGTTGGTTATCCAGAAGATAAGGACCTATTTTCATCTGTTGCGGCTCATTTGCTCTAAGGCGGCGTATGTTACGCATTTTTCACCCGAGTTAAAAGGTTAATAATTAGACTATTGAATATTTTTTTAGTTAAAATCATTAAACAGTAAAAAAAACACCTCAAAATCAAATTATAACAACAGATAATCGAGCTAAATTACTTATTATTCAATTTTCACATAGGTTGAACGGAAAATTAAGATAGCTTGCATTTTAGCCTGATTAATTACTGTTCGCACGTTTTTTACGTACTTACTGTTTATTTTATCTACACAAGCCTCGTTTTTAAATTTGCTTATGTAGAATAAACTGCATGGCTAATACTATTTTATTTGGCCGTTTAAGCGTGCCCACTCATCAGATAATGTTGGTTCATCCATGATGCAGTGCTGACGATAAATTTCGTTCAATTCTGCTGCTTGGTGATCCAATATACCCGATAATGCCAGTTTACCACCAGGTTTTAAGAAGCTGACGATAAGCCCTGATAACTCACGTAGTGGTGCTGCAAGGATATTTGCAACCACGATATCAGCTTTGATACCTTCAGGTTGATCAGCAGGTAAATATAATTCAATTTGGTCTGCAACGCCATTACGTTCAGCGTTATCACGACTTGCTAAGATAGCTTGTGGGTCGATATCTACCCCTATTACACGCTTTGCGCCGAGCTTAAGTGCTGCGATTGCTAAGATACCAGAGCCACAACCGAAATCGACAACGGTTTTACCAGCTAAATCTTGGCCATCTAACCATGTTAGGCATAAGGCGGTAGTCGGGTGGGTACCAGTACCAAATGCTAAACCTGGGTCAAGCATGACGTTAACGGCATTTTCATCTGGCACTGGGCGCCAGCTTGGGCAGATCCATAGACGCTCACCAAACTGCATTGGATGAAAGTTTTCCATCCATTCGCGTTCCCAATCTTTATCTTCTAATAATTCTAATTTATAGCGGAAATCTGGACCTAATACCTTGGTTTTTGCTAAGAAAGCGAGGATTGGCTGCATGTCTTTATCTGCATCAAACAAACCTGTTACATCAGTATCACCCCAAAGCAGTGTTTCACCCGGCAGTGGTTCAAAGATTGGTGTATCTTGTGAGTCCATAAATGTGACAGCACTTGCTCCTGCGCCAGATAGCATGTTGCTTATCTTCTCAGCTGTTTCTTCGTTAGCATTAATTTTTAATTGGATCCAAGGCATCGATTTTCTCTCAGTTATTTCGTGGGCATAATTGTACGCACCTAAGTCATAAGACACCATCGGAATATGATAATTAAATGCAATTTTACGTTTTTTTATAGACCTAACTATGACGCATTAACATCTGCACCTGTGCGCTTATGGGCTAAGAGTTATTAAAATTAGTCTAACACTGACATAGTTATCAACAAATTTATGCGTTATCATTCGTGTTTGGTTATTCATCGTTATCTTTCGCCTTCTACTTTTAGAGTATAAACTCTACTCTTAGTTGTTATTGTATAAACGTGACCGTGTGTACAGTTATTAAAAATATTACCCATCGTCATCTAATTGTTTGATATTAATGGATTAGTTAATTAAGTGATATTGACGGGCTATGCCACAACGGCGTGATTTTAGGAATAAAGTATGAAAACAGTCTTTTATGGCGTTATTTCTGCCATTGCATTGAGTTGTAATGTACAAGCTGCTGCTATCGATTTTTCTGAAGCTTGGTATCAAGTGGTACAGAAAAATGATGCATTGCAAGCAAAAAAAGAAGAAGTGAAGCACTCTGAAGCATTACAGAGTGCGGCTAAGTCGCTCTATTTGCCGAATGTTGATATTACGGGCTCATATACTCATTTAAATAAACCGATAGAAGTCGATACATCTGAGGTTAAGGCTAAATTAAATGCAACTCCTTTAGCCGCTTACGCGAGTATGATCCCTAATAGTATCCCCCTAACGAATCAAAATGTTGCTCATTCTTCATTGAATGCAGTATTGCCGATTTATACTGGCGGTCGAATTACCGCGGCACAAGATATTCGTGAAGCACAAGTGAGTGAAGCGGAAAGTAATTATGATTTAGCGACGCGTGCGACATTTACGCAATTGGTGCAGTATTATTTTGGGGTGGTGTTATCCGAGCAAGTGTATCAAGTTCGTCTCGATGCGGTGGATGCTTTAGCCGATCACCTTAATCACGCGATCAAATTAGAACAGCAAGGCCAAATAGCCAAAGTTGAACGACTAATGGCGCAAGTCTCGTTAGACAAAGCGCAAATTGAAGCGCAAAAATCGCTACGTGATTATGAAATTGCCAAACTTGCGTTAACCAAGATGTTAAAACAGCAAGATTCGGTATTACCAACCACGCCGTTATTTGTGAATAACAGTGCGACTTCTGTAACGCCATATTTAAGCAAAACATTAACAGACCATCCTGGTATTGCGGTTTTAAATGCCAAGCGTGAGCAAGCTAAAGGCATGGTTGAAATGGCTTTCGCTAAGCATCTACCAGAAGTGATGCTGTACGGTAATTATAATTTATATTCTGATGACTCTGTTATGGGCCAATCGGTACCAGAATGGATGGTCGGTGTTGGTGTTCGTATTCCTATTATTGAGCGTTCAGGTACTTCGCAAGAAGTTGTTGCAGCAAAAAGTTCAGTACGTCGTGTGAACTTATTACAAATGCAAATGCAGCAAGATTTATCCATTCTAGTGGAGAAAACCTATGCCGAAATGAGCCAAGCGTTAGAAGAATATAATTCTTTGGCATCGAGCCAAGCGTTATCAGAAGAAACTGTGGTACTGCGTCAAAAGGCATTTAGCCAAGGTCTCTCAACATCACTGGAAATGGCCGATGCACAGTTATATGCAACGAGTATTCGTGTTCAGCGTCTGTCTGCAAGCTATAACTATGTTAAATCACTTGCACAATTACTATCTGTTAGCGGCGATATCGATCGCTTTATGGACTATCTACAAATCAATGGTATCGAGGTTAAATAAATGAGTAACGTTAAAACAGGCATCATTGCTGTAGTCGCACTAGCTGTCATCGGTTGGCTGGCATTTGAATTTAATAGTGCTTACGAGCCGAAAAATATATTGCTACAAGGTCAAATAGAAGCCGAGCAATACAATATATCGTCTAAGATCCCTGGGCGTATTGCCTCGGTCGATGTAAAAAAAGGCGAACTGGTTAGCCAAGGGCAATTAATTTTTTCATTGGCGAGTCCTGAATTAGAAGCGAAGTTAGCGCAAGCTAAAGCGGGTCGTTCAGCGGCAAGTGCGATGCGTAAGCAAGCTGAATCAGGTGCTCGTGAACAGCAAATTATTGCGGCTAACGATCAGTGGAAAAAAGCTCAAGCGGCAGCGGAGTTGATGGAAAAAACCTATCAGCGAGTTGATAATCTTTATAAAGACGGGGTATTGCCTGAGCAAAAACGCGATGAAGTCTACACCAAGTGGCAAGCAGCGAAATATACTCAAAATGCCGCCTATCAAGGTTATCAAATGGCTAAAGAAGGGGCGCGTAAAGAAACCAAACAAGCGGCTATCGAACAAGAGCGTATGGCGGAAGGTGTGGTTGCTGAAGTCGAGTCTTACACTAAAGATACTAAACAATACGCACAGCGTGATGGTGAAGTGGTACAGATATTATTAAAAGAGGGTGAGCTTGCACCGACTGGTTTTCCTGTGGTGAGTATTGTTGATATTAACGATAGCTGGGCGGTATTTAATATTCGTGAGGATTTATTACCACGGTTGAAAAAAGGCACGTTATTAACGGCGCGTATTCCAGCGTTAGGTGAGGCAACATACCAATATCAAATATCTCACATTGCAGTGATGGGTGATTATGCGACTTGGCGATCGACAGACAGTGCGAAAGGGTTCGATTTACGTACTTTTGAAATTGAAGCAAGACCTGTTAAGCCTATTGCTGATCTACGTGTCGGTATGAGTGTATTAGTTGAGCTGGCTCCGTCAGCGACTGCGCAGTAAGTTGGTTTGATGATGAGTTTATTTATTACTCAGGTCAAAGCGGTTTGGCAGCGGGAAAACCAGCTTATATTGGCATCGAAATGGCAACTATCACTGGTGACTTGGTTACCAATTGCTTGCATGTTGTTGGTGTATGCTATTTTTTCACAGGGTATTCCACGTGATCTTGCGGTCGCGGTTGTTGATCAAGACCACAGCCGATTGTCACGCAGTTTGGTGCGTTATATTGATGGCAGTCCTTCGCTTGCTGTGACAGCTCAATTGACAAATATTGCCGAAGGTAAAGCATTAATGCAGCGTGGTGAGGTGTATGCAGTTGTGCACATTCCGCGTGAGTTTGAAAAGCAAATTTATCTCGCGATGACCCCGGAAGTCAGTACTTTCTACAATGCGCAGTATGTATTAATTGGTAAGCTGGTATCGTCGAATATGGCGAAGACCTTTGCTACGTTTACGGCACAAATTGATGCAGTTAAAACGTTGGCAAGTGGGGGGAACCTTGCTGTGATTAAAGGGGCCGTCGCGCCGATCTCAACGCAAGTTAACCCACTTTATAATACGTCAACTAACTATGTACCTTTCTTAGTCACAGCCGCGGTTCCTGCATTATGGCAAATCTTTATTTTGGTGTCGGTGCTGTTGGCATTTGGCTTGGAATATAAAAACAATACCCAAAATAACTGGTTTCAGCGTGCGGATGGTGCCGTCGTTAGTGCTGTGATTGGCAAGTTATTACCCTATACCTTACTTTCTGTTGTCCATGGTTTATTATTTTTAAGTTTCTTTTACGGTTATTTAAGTTTACCCATGCACGGTAATTGGGGGTATTTATTGTTAATTCTGGTCGCAGGGGTATTAGCGGGGCAAGCGATAGCATTATTTATCTTTACATTAACGATGAACTTGACTCAAGCAATTAGTATGGGCGCGGCCTATTCTGCGCCTGCATTTGCATTTATGGGGGTGACATTTCCAGCCGAAAGTATGCCGCAGTTAGCACAAATATGGCGTTCGTTATTACCGATTACACATTATATGCAGTTGCAAATAGGGCAGGTTAATTACGGGCAAGACTTTATGACCTTGTTACCGCAACTCACGTCATTAGGCTTCTTTGTATTGACACTCGTCGTGGCAATATTTCGTATTAAGCGTCATCGTGATCTCGCCGTGTTGAATAATGAAAACAAACCAGCAATGGGGCATGAAGATGAATAAATTCTTGGCACTTGTTGTACTCGAAATAAAAAGTATTTTTGCCGACCGTAGTATTTTGTTGACTATATTTGGTGGCATTATTATGTACTCGATCTTGTATCCGTTACCGTATTCTCAGCAAGTATCAAGAAATGCTGAAATAGTGGTTATTGATTATGATCGCAGTTCGATGAGTCGCGAATTAATACGCATGGTTAATGCCAGTCCTGATACCCGTATTACTGGTCAAGTTGATTCTGTCAGGGATGCTGAAGCGTTAATTGAGCAAGGAGGAATTAAAGGGTTCTTAATTATTCCTGAACATTTCCGCCGTGATTTATTGATGAAAAAAGCGGTCACCTTATCGCTAGGTGGTGATGCTACTTACTTTATGACGTATTCGACCATCGCATCGGGGATCCTGAAAGCGGGCGGAACATTATCAGCGCAGATTAAAGTGGCGAGATTAACGGTTGATAAAGAAAATATCTTGTTAGCCAAGCAACAGTGGCAGCCCGCTTCGTTAAATCTACAACCTGTGTTTAATCAGGTGAATGGTTATTTGGATTATGTGGTGCCTGCGGTGTTTATTCTGATCTTGCAGCAAACGTTATTAATTGGCAGTGGTATCTTATCTGGCAGCCAAAACGAACGTTCAAGGGCGAAAGAACAAGGCTATTGGTTAACCGCGTCACCGACATTATTGTTACTGGCACGTAGCTGTGTGTTCCTCAGCTTGTATCTGGTATTTAGTTTGTATTACTTTGGTTTTGCATTGGATATTTATGGTGTTAACCGCCTAGCGGCAGCATGGGATATCCTTAAGCTACTGGTCCCTTTCTTGTTGGCCGTTGTGTGTCTTGGGGTAGCCTTAGGGCAATTGTATAACCAAGCTGAAACGGCGACGCAGGTTATCTTATTTAGCTCAATGCCAGTATTGTTCAGTAGTGGTTTTGTTTGGCCTGTGAGTGAAATTCCAACTTGGCTCGTTGCAGTATCGCAATTATTCCCAAGTACCGCCGCTATCCAAGGTTTGTTGCAATTAAATCAAATGGGCGCCAATTTTGAGATGGTAAGGCACTTTCAAACTCAATTGTTAATCCAAGGGTTTGTCTATGCACTATTAGCCATTATTTTACTGCGTTACAAACAGCGTAAATATAGAATAAGTGCAGTTTAATATCATTCGTTAAATAATGCGGTGATTAACTCGCGTTGTGGCGATTTAGCTTCCATACTTTGCTTGTTGAAAGAGTATTTTATGGAGGCTGAAATGAGTATGGCAACCAAAGTTGGCCAGTTCTTGGCTAGTCACAATATCGATTTTAGTTTAGTTAAGCATCGTCACACGGCAAGTTCATTTAATTCTGCACTATCTGCACACGTTCCCAGTTCACAAGTCACTAAAGCGGTCATTTTACGTGACATTGGCGGCGATTATCTCATGGCTGTAGTACCTGCAAACAAGCATGTATTAATTGGTGAGATTAACCGGCAAACAGGAAAGCAGTATTACTTATTGGCAGAGCATGAATTAGCGACGCTATTTCAAGATTGTGAACCTGGGGCTATCCCCTCACTCGGGCAGATTTATGGTATGGATATGTTAGTGGATGATACGTTGTTTGAACAGGAACAATTGTTTATTGAATCGGGTGATCACATGAATCTAATTAATTTAGATAAACGCCAGTTTGGCAAAGCGGTGGGCAGTTTACCGCATAGCCATATTAGCGGGTATAGCTTTAAAGAAGGGCCGTTATTTGAACGTCGTGACCTCTGAGTGATATCGATTGCTACAAAGATGAATAGGAATAAAAATGGGAGCCATATTTGGCTCCCATTTTTGTTTACACTAAAGAATCTATCAAAAACTATCTATGACCAAAGATTAGCTTGCTGGTGGTGTTGGATTACCTTGTACATGCAAGTCTAATTGTGGATACGGGATCGCAATACCAGCAGCGTCAAGTGCAAGTTTAAGCTCTTCTTGCATGCTGAAATAAGCACCCCAGTAATCGCTAGTTTTAACCCAAGGGCGTACAGCGAAGTTTACTGATGAATCCGCTAATTCTAGGATACCGACTGTGTAATCTGGATCTTGTAGGGTAAATTCGTTGTTTTTAATAACATCAATTAAGATCGCTTTCGTTTGCTTAATGTCTGCGTCATACGACACGCCAACTACAAGGTCTAAACGACGTTTACCTAATGCAGAATAGTTAGTAATTGTACCATCCATGATTGCGGCATTCGGTGCGATCACAACTTTGTTATCCGGTGTGATTAAACGTGTAGAGAAGATAGTAATTTCATCAACTGTACCTGCTACACCCGCAGCTTCAATGTAATCACCGATGCGACAAGGACGGAAGATAACGATAAGTACACCCGCAGCAAAGTTGGAAAGTGAACCTTGCAAAGCAAGACCTACCGCTAAACCCGCGGCACCGACAATCGCGACCAGAGAGGCTGTTTGCACCCCAAACTGACTAAGGGTGGCGATGATAGTAAATATAAATACCAGCGACCATGCCATGTTACTTATAAAAGAGACTACCGTATCATCTATATTACGTTTTAATAGTAATTTTGAGGTTATTTTTTTCATTACGCCAGCAAGGTATTTACCGACGATAAAAATGACTAACGCTAACAATATTTTTGTACCGTAAATAGTGGCAAGCTCAGGCGCTTGCTCGAGTAGTTTTTCAAGATATTCCATGGATGAGGTTCCTATCATTTAGAGTGTTAAATATGCATATACAGCATAGGCTATTCTACGACTATATTAGTCGACCTTTATTGATATGTTACATTATTTCTAATCATTGACAAAGTACAGCCTATTTCACTTTTTAAATTGTTATTTCTGATGCTTACATATACGGCTAATCATTGTCATGGTTTATTATTAATATTTATTTTTGGCGAATAGCTTGTGCTTCAATCGTTACCGCATCGTGGCGCCAATACTCCAGATCACAATCGAGTAACTGACCATGTTGATCATAGTTCACTCGTTCTATATACATAGCTGCACAACCTGACGTCGCACGTAAAGGCGCGGCGGTATCGGCAATTAATGACGATGAACGGATACGATAATGAGTGCATTGATAAAGCGTATTGTAGTGTTGCTGATAAATATCGGTTAATGATGCTGATAGGTCGTGACTGAGTAAATTCGGTAATCGTTCAGGTAATACATAATTTGTCACGAGAACAACCGGGCGTTCATCTAAATAACGCACTCGATGAATACGGATCACTTCAGTCTGTGGTGCTATTTGTAATAATTGCGAAATCTGTTTATCGGCAGGTACCATGGTGGCACTGAGCAATTCTGTTTTCGGAATACGCTTTTGGCTAAGGGCAAGGTTGTGAAAATTGGTGGTATTGGTTGGATCGTAACGTAATGGTTCAGGGGAAATAAACCAGCCGCGACGGTCTTCACGATATACCCGACCTTCAGATTCCAATAAAGACAATGCTTCGCGTAGTGTCACGCGGGTAGTATGGAACGCTTCTGCAAGTTTGCGTTCTGACATTAACTTTTGTCCTGAGGTTAATAATCCCGATTCGATTTGTTGTAGGATTTCTTCTTTAATTTTTAGATATTGCACAAAAGCCTCTGTTATTAATGCTGTTGACGCCAAGCTTGAGTTCGCTTATTGATAAACGATGCCACAATTAAATGAATCACTTTAGCTATCGCCGCGGTGATTAAGATCATCACTGCCATCGCTGCCGCAGAACCTGTCTGTCCGGCATCATCCATATTTAATACTGACACGGATGCTGGAATGGTATCGGTCGCATACAAGAATACAACGGCTGATGTGGTGGTCAACGCATTGATAAACAAATAGGCGGCAATATCCATAATCGCAGGTGTACAAATTGGCAGTGTAATGATAAAGAATGATTTGTACTGTGGCATTTTTATCGATGCTGAAATCGCTTCTATCTCTGCTGGTAATTGTTTTAACGCCGTTAATGCTGTCATGTGACCAACGGTGTAGTAATGTACCACGGTATTAACCACCAGTAAGATCATGGTTGCATACAAGCCATTAAGTGGATTATTTATATCATTAAAAAAGAAAATATAACCCAAGCCTAATACGATACCTGGTACCGCCATTGGAATAATGGTGATCATTTGTAATAGCTGACGTATTGGTTCAAAACCACGGCCTTTTTCAATCACGTAGGCCCCAATAAAAATAATTACCGTACCGATAACAGCAACCCAGCTTGCTAACGTTAATGAGTTAAAGTAAGGGGACCAACCATAGGTGCTCACTTCACTAAAGTTATAATTGTTAAAGCTTAAGGTTAAGTTCCATGGCCAGAATGTGACAAATGATGCGTATATTGCCATGCCGATAATGGTGATAATCGCCAAGCCTATCGTACTACAGAATAAGAAGCAGACACCATCTCGCAATTTATCTGGTTTGGGTGTGTAAGCGACAGAGCGTGAATCAAATAGGTTTTGTTGTTTACGCTGTACGCGACGATCAATGGCAAAAGCCAGTACTGCTGGTAATAGTAGTAACACACTGGTTACTGCACCCATGGCAAAATTTTGCTGACCAACTACTTGCTTGAAGATATCTGTTGCTAGTACGTTATAGCTGCCACCAATCACTTTGGGTACACCAAAATCACACACGACTAAGGTAAATACTAAAATGAGTGTGCTAATCACGCCGTATTTTGCTGCGGGCAGTGTCACCATGAAAAATGTTTTGACCGGATGATTTTTTAATACGGTTGCGGCTTCATATAAACGGGCATCGGAAGTGCGTAATGCCGTGGTTAAAATCATTAGCGCATGAGGGAAGGTCCAGAATGTTAGGCCGATGGTGATACCGACAACACCGTAAATGGATGCTCCACCGAGTAACTCTTTGGCAATGCCTTGATTACCGAATAAGTAAATTAAACTCAGTGCTGGTAATAATGATGGTGCTAAGATCGGCGCCGAGCCAATAATTTGAAATAAGGTTTTAAATGGCATGCAGCTACGGGTTAATGCATAAGCATAACTAAATGCTAATAGCCCAACGATCGCTGTTGTTACTAATCCCACCGTGACTGTATTTGCAATCGAGTTGAGCATAGCACTGGATGCAAAATATGCAGTGAAATTTGCTAAACCAATAAAATCACCATCAATATCTTGGACGCTTTTGGCAAACATGCTGAACATAGGCGCTAAAATGAAAAAGCCCATCAGCACGGTTAAGATAATTAAAATGCTGGCAAGAATGGCGCTATCTCGGCTAAACGCTAATGTGAGTTTTTGTATATAATTTGGCGTAGTCAGCTTTTTATTGATGCTCGTATCCATATTAAACCTCTACCGCTTGTGTGTTTACCCTGATTGATGAGTTACTTTGTTTACGTGGAAATATATGGGTGTAATTGTCGCTATAACGAATACGGCGGAATTCACCAGTGATTAAACCGAGTGATCTTACTTCTCGAATCGGTACGTCAACTTTAATCATAGGGGCATTCATATTACCCGTTAGTTGGCACTCTGCTCGCACATAAGTCCCTTGGAATTCCATTGCTTTTACTTGTATGGGTAAATCTTGCGGATCGTCACTAAATTGAATGTCTTCAGGACGTACAGCTAAGTCAAACATATCACCACGGTTTAACGTTTCTTTTGGTTTTGGTAGTAGGGTGTCAGCAATACGGATTTTCTGATCACTGATCACGGAGCTGGCAATGAAGTTCATGTTCCCGACAAATTCAGCGACAAAGCGTGAGGCTGGTTTATCGTAAATTTCTTGTGGGGTACCCACTTGTTCAATCACGCCGTGATTCATGACCACAATTCGGTCTGCCATCGCTAAGGCTTCTTCTTGGTCATGAGTTACCATTATCGTGGTAATACCGAGTTTACGTTGCAGGGTACGGATCTCATCACGTAAATGAGCACGCACTTGGGCATCCAACGCCGAAAGTGGCTCATCTAACAGTAATAATCCCGGTGATAACGCTAATGCACGTGCCAGTGCAACGCGTTGTTGTTGGCCGCCTGATAGTTGGTTCGGGTATTTGGGCGCGGAATCAGCTAAGCCAATAATCCCCAACCAATGGTTAACAATGTCCACTGCTTCGGCCACTGATTTACCTTGGTTGTGTAAACCAACACTGATATTTTCGGCAACTGTTAGGTTGGGGAATAGTGCATATGATTGAAATACAATGCCGAAATCGCGCTTCTCTGGCGGCAAGAAAGTGGTGTCTTTACCGTCTTGTAAAATGCAACCTGAAGTGGCTAAATCAAGCCCGGCAATAGCGCGTAATAGCGTGGTTTTCCCACAGCCTGATGGGCCTAAAAAACAGATGAACTCGCCTTGGTTTATCTGCAAGGAAATATCGTTTAATGCAGTGAAACCACCGAATTTTTTAACAAGATTATTGATGTTGAGATACGTGTTCATCTGGCTACTCATAAGTTATTTGGACTATACCAGTATGGTAGGCAGCATTAGTGACAGTTTGATGACAGTTGGAGTGTTTTTAGTAGTATTTACAATTATTTATAATATTTCATAACGAAATATTAGTCTTGTTTATGCGGATAATAATTGGCTATAAAAGATAAAGCTAAGCGTTATAAATAACGCCTAGCTTGTTAATTTTAATGCTTAATTAGCACAACTAACGATTATCTTGCTTCAGATTTTGAATCGAATTTTTCTGACCATGTATGCAGTACATCTTTACGATCATTGGCCATTTTACTAAAGTCCATCGCAACCATCGCTTTTTGTACATTTGGGTAGTTTTTCACGGTTTTACTGACATCTTTATGGCCGACTAATGCATAAGATTCATTATATAATTCATTGGCTTGTTTTGAAATTGACCAATCCACAACACGCTTGGCTGCTGCTGATAGTTTAACGAGGCCAACCGCTTCTGATTCCCAACCAATACCACCGGCAGGTAAGATCACGTCAAGTGGTGCGCCTTGGGTTTTTAGTTTCGCGCCACGTAATGCCATCGATACCCCAATCGCGACTTCGCCCATGCCAGCTTGCACACAAGGTTTAGATCCTGAGTGGGTGTAATGCGCAATATTGTCATTCAGCTTGGTCATGTAGCTCCAACCCTTATTTTCACCCATGGTTTGTAACCATGCTGATACTTGCATATAACCTGTGCCCGATGACGCTGGATTTGGCATCGCGATATGACCTTTGTAAACAGGTTTGAGTAGGTCATCCCATGATGTCGGTTTTGGTAGATTATATTGTTTGGCCACATATTCGTTAAAGCAGATAGCATTAAACCAAGCATCATTACCGTACCAAGCTTTGTTTGCTTCTGGATCAATCATGCTAGAACGTAGGTTTTCGACGCCTTGTGGTGAATAAGGTTTCAGGATGCCAGCTTTTTTAAGCAGTGCCATTGATGATCCTGCGAGTCCCCAAATCACTTCTGCACGCGGGTTATTTTTTTCGGCAAGTAATTTTGCCGTCATGATACCGGTTGAATCTCGGACCCATTTGATCTCGATGTCTGGGTTCGCTTGTTCAAAGGCGACTTTGTATTTCGCTAATACATCCGTTTCAAATGCAGTGTAAACCACCACTTCTTCTGCGGCAAATACTGGTGCAGTGAATAAGGCACCTAAGGCCGCGATAGAACCTATAATCCAACGTTGTTTCATTCGTGTAACTCCAAAAATTATTAACGGTTGATTCTGGTCTGTACCAGATTTGTTGAATACGATGATAGAGCGATTTTGTGACAAAAATATGACCGATTGATGTCAATTTAATTAATTAAGCAATTGATCTATTTTATATTTTAATTAATGGCCTTGGTGTTTTATTTAGAATCCAGCTGAATATGAAGCTTTTATGAATTCTGCTGTTGGGCTATTTACCAAGCTAGCGATCCACTGCTAAAGTTTATATCAAACTGGTATAGTCCAAATGGAAGCTGAGATGAAAAACGAATATTTATTACTAACACCGGGTCCACTTTCTACTACTGCAAGCGTACGAGAAGCCATGCTAAAAGATTGGTGTACTTGGGATGATGAATATAATAAAGACATTGTTGAAGTTATCCGCACTAAGCTTGTTCAACTAGCAACCCAACAAGCGGGTTATACAAGTGTATTGATGCAAGGCAGTGGTACAGCATCGATAGAAGCGACAATCGGTAGTGTGATTCCAGCACATGGCAAGCTGCTGGTGGTTGATAACGGTGCTTACGGTGCGCGTATTACTCAGATTTCAGATTACTTAAATATCGCTTGTGATGTAATTTCGCCGGGTGAAACTGCCCAACCAAATATCGCTGACGTTGAGGCTAAACTACTCGCAGATGCCAGCATTACTCATGTCGCGATTGTGCATTGTGAAACCACTACGGGCATGCTAAATCCAATTGATGATGTAACAAAATTAGCTAAGCAATACGGTAAGATCGTGATCTTAGATGCAATGTCGAGTTTTGGCGGCATCCCGTTGGATGTAGCTGAACTGGGGATTGATTTCCTGATCAGTTCTGCTAACAAATGCATTCAAGGTGTACCAGGGTTTGGCTTTGTTATTGCGCGTCAAGCGGAACTGGAAAAATGTAAAGGATTAGCACGTTCATTGTCACTGGATCTGTATGACCAATGGCATTGCATGGAAACCAATGGCGGTAAGTGGCGCTTTACGTCACCAACCCATACCGTGCGCGCGTTCTACCAAGCGTTATTAGAGCTCGAAGAAGAAGGTGGTATTGCTGCTCGTCATCAACGCTATCAAGAAAACCAAACGACCTTAGTCGCAGGTATGGCGAAGCTGGGTTTTGATACCTTGTTAGATGCGTCATTACACTCACCAATTATTACCTCATTCTACTCTCCAACGCACAGTGATTACCAATTTAAAGAATTTTATAACCGTCTTAAAGAGCAAGGTTTTGTTATCTACCCAGGTAAGGTATCGAACGCTGACTGTTTCCGTATCGGTAATATTGGAGATGTACATCCAAGTGATATCCAGCGCTTATTAGTGGCGATGGAAATAGCCAAATATTGGGAATTAAGTGCATGAGATAAATATTGTCATACTTAACTGCATTGTTAGTAGATAAATTGTAGTCAAACAAATTTTAGTAAAGTCATTAACACTATTATTAACAAAACTTACTTTGGAAAATATTATTATGTCTAACATCGTAAAAGATCAATCAGTAAAACTTAATCATGTTCAATCCGTTATTTTTGATTGGGCGGGCACTATTGTTGATTTCGGTTCATTTGCACCGACAACTATTTTTATTGCGGCATTTAAATCGCAATATGATTTTGATATTAGCTTAGCGGAAGCGCGTGTACCTATGGGTCTAGGTAAATGGGATCACATTAAAGCTGTATCTGAATTACCTGACGTTGCAGCACGTTGGAAAGCCCAGTTTGGGTCGATGATCAGCACCGCGGATATCGATGCTATTTATGAAACATTTATGCCATTGCAAATCGCTAAAGTCGGCGAACATGCTGACCCAATTCCACATGCTCTAGATGTGGTGAATGACTTAAAACAACAAGGTGTTAAAATTGGTTCATGCTCTGGTTACCCGCGTGTGGTGATGGACAAATTGATCCCTGTTGCTGCTGCAAAAGGTTATGTACCAGATTGTGTTGTGGCTACTGATGATTTACCAGCTGGTGGCCGTCCTGCACCGCACATGGTACTTAAAAATGTGATTGATATGGCTGTTACTGATGTTGGTGCTTGTATCAAGGTTGATGACTCAGTACCGGGTATTGAAGAAGGTCATAATGCCGGTATGTGGACGGTAGGTTTATTGTTATCGGGTAACGAAGCGGGTCTTACACTCGAAGAATACCTTGCGGCTGACGAAGCGACGTTACACCTATCACGTGAAAAAGCCCGTGACCGTTTCACGCCATTTAACGCGCATTACTTGATTGATACCATCGCAGAGCTACCACAAGTAGTGGCAGACATTGATGCACGTTTAGCTGCTGGCGAACGTCCATAATCGTAGTCTTTAGCCTCTAATTCGTCGCTAGTAATTGAAGCGTCTTGGTAATGGTTAAAGTTAATAGCTAGTTCTGTTGTTAGTTCTATGACTAATTCTAGTTAGCTATTTTTCGTTACATGAAAATAAAGTACACAGAGTGTGAGCATGACTAAACAGCCTGAGTTCCAACCTTTTTGGTTCCAACAAGCAATGGCTCTAGAAGCGGACTACCGAAATAATGTACAACCACAAACGCTTAACGCTGATACCGTCGCCGATGTGTGTATTGTCGGTGGTGGTTATACAGGTTTATGGACGGCGATTCAGTTAAAACAGCAACAACCAACACTGGATGTAATGATTATAGAAAAAAGTCTCTGTGGCAGTGGGGCATCGGGTCGTAATGGTGGTTGCATGTTAACGTGGTCGACCAAATATTTGTCGATGCAACGTTTGTATGGCGAAGCGCAGGCTGTTGAATTAGTCAAAGCGTCAGAGCAAGCTGTGGATGAAATTGAAGCCTTTTGTTTGAAATATAAAATCGATGCAGAATTACGTCGTGATGGTACCTTATTTACTGCGACTAATACTGCGCAAACAGGTGGTTTAGAGGCGACTTTAGCGGCGTTAGATAAACATCAATTAAACAGTTGGCAGGCGTGGGAAGCGCAGAAAGTACAACAGCATGCTGGATCTGAATTACATCAAGCAGGGCATTTCTCTCCCGTTGCCGCAAGTGTACAACCGGGTAAATTAGTTCGTGGTTTGAAGCGTGTGGCAGAACAACTCGGGGTACGTATTTATGAAAACACCCCGATGTTAGATATTAATGATAATTCGATTACGTCAGTCTATCGCAATAAAAATATCAAGCATAAAGTCGTGATTAATACCCCGAAAGGCGCGGTTTATGCAACGAAAGCTGTGATGGCATTGAATGCGTGGATGTTAGAGCAATTTCCACAATTTAAAAATAAGATCGTCGTGGTATCTTCAGACATGGCAATCACTAAACCAATACCAGAAAAGTTGAAAAAAATGGGTTTAGTAGACGGTAAAACGGTGCTGGATTCACGTATTTTTGTGCATTACTACCGCACTACGCCAGATGGCCGATTAATGTTAGGTAAGGGAGGTAATCATTTCTCTTATGGCAATGTAGTCAGACCTTTATTCGATAAACCTACCCGTTATAGTAAGTTATTGCGTGAGTCGTTTGATAAATTATTTCCGACGCTGGTGGATGAGGAGTTTGAAGTTACTTGGACTGGCCCATCGGATCGATCGGCGACGGGGCTGCCGTTTTTCGGTAAAATTGAAGAAAAAGGTAATATTTATTATGGTTTTGGTTATTCCGGTAGTGGCGTAGGCCAGACTTGGATAGGCGGTAAGATCTTATCATCTATGCTGCTAGGTCATGATAATAAATGGAGTAATAACGGCTTAACGACAGGGCCAAAAGGCGGGTTTCCACCTGAACCTGTGCGTTGGTTAGGCACTATGATGGTACGTAATGCCATTCGTCGTAAAGAACGTTGTGAAGATAACGAAATAACGCCTTTTTGGTTGGATAAGCAGTTGGCTAAATTTGCTAATGCGGCGGGTAAAGCGGATAAGTAACATGCTAACTAGTTAATAATTATCATGAGAAAACCAGTATCAACTTGCGCTAATACTGGGTTTTATTTTTTAGTTATGTATTTAGACAGCGTTTAGTTACCTTCTATTTTCGCCACACTCCCCATTTCCCAGTAGTGCCCGGTTCTTCCCCTTTTGTCCACCATTGCGCTGTCCATGCTGAACCGTTGTGAGTGACTTTATCTCCGCCCACATAGATGGTATCGGCTTGCCAATCATTGTCATTAATCGTATCGCTTAGCACAGTAACAATACGTTTATTAGTCATGGTTTTCTGATTATCTTGGCCGTAGGTTAAGGTGTAGGTTAGCTCGTATTCACCAACAAGATTGTTATTTACTTCACCAGTGACGGAAATGTTGCCAGTGAGATCTCCTTGCGTTGGATGACTGGCACTGACACCTTGCATTGGATCAAACTGACTACCAATAACAATCGAGGTATCTGTGATACCGTCAAAGCGAGGTAATACTTCGTATATTGTCACTTTACGTATTTGGTTGGTGGTTTTGTCATTACTGCTGACACTGTACGTTAATAGATATTCACCGACTTGATTCGTCTCTACATGACCAGTTACCGCTACACTATTAGTGATGTCATTACCCTGATAATCTTTGGCGGAAATGCCTGTTAAAGGATCGAAATCACCATTAAGCTCGATACGTGTATCGACAATACCTAGCAAGGTTGGTGTCATATCAACGACTGGCGGTAATTGATTATGAATAAAATCACCATAATCTTTAATAAACTGCTGATTGTAGCTGTTGTTGGCCGCATCTGTTCCCATATCCCAGTTTACTGACCAGGTCATGACGCCACGTAGTGGTTGCCCCTGTGCTTTTAAACGATCAAACGCCCGATACAAATCTTGAGGGTTTTTGACATACCCTGTGGCAGCTGCATCATTACTTGAAGGCAGTCCAAACACCAATTTATCATGTGGGATCTTGTGAAAATTGCGCGTACCGTTAATAAGAGAGTCAGCAATATAGTAAATAAACTCTTCTTTTAAATCATCATTGTTTTGTGCTATCCAACCGACGCCTTCAATCCAGAGGCCGTCACCACCTTGGTTATAGAATTGTGGATTAATAAAATCATAATAGCCATCGAGTGCGGTTAGATAGGGAGTATAAGCGCCATTTGCTGTTAAGTATGGAAATTCTGGCGCCATGGTGATCATGAAATTATCACCGGTTTTACGGTAATGCTCTTTCACCATTTTTAATGCGGTCGGAATAACAAACTGATTATCTTTCGCCACAATAGCAGCTTGCTCTAAGTCGATATCGAGACCATCAAAACCATAACGATCTGTAAGACGAATTATCTCTGCTGCGAGCGCATCTTCATCACCACGAGTTAACTCGATATGTGCATCGGCACCACCAAGGGCGAGTAGTACACTGCGTCCCTGACTATTCATGGCATTGATCTGTTCAATAAATTCAGCTTCACTCATACCTATTGTCGGGTCTAGCTTAAAGGTTGGGATTCGACCTTCTGCGGTATCATAAACTTTCATAAATGAAATGTTGACTACGTTGTACTGTGGGTTAACTTCACTGAGGTCAACACAAGGGGCGTTCCCCCCCTTATAACCACCACCATCACACCAGTTATGCCAGTAACCAACGACTACATTGTCGTCCTGTGAGGTGATCGTCCCTGCAATACTTGCTGTTGAAAATAAGCCCGTAAAGATTGCCGCTGAAAGTATAGATTTTAGCTTCATAATATTCCCCAAATTAACGCTATTGACGTAATGAAATATCCTATCTCATTGTTAAAACCGATATTAAACTACAATAAAATGTATAGTGATTACGGGGGGCTTGTACACAGTACTTTTTTTTATGGCCGAAAAAAGAATGCCTATAGCAAATAGAGCATAAAAATTATATGCAGAATTAGGATAAATGACCTATATGAACGGTGTTATTCACACTGTCATTTTAAGTGACTGTTTTAAAAGTTATTTATTGATGATGGTGTTAGGCTAATATTATTATTTAGTGTTTTTCGTTTATTGTTATAACGTGTTTTAGCTATTAAGCACTAATGTGAGGTGGGGAATGCAGATAAATAGGATGGTTATCATAGAGGTAATACCAGCTTATTTTTAGGCGAATAATAAAAAACCCAAGACGAACAAATCGCTTGGGTTTTTTGATATTTAATGAGGTTAGCTCTTATTACGCGTTTTTCTCTTTTAGAGCTAATTTCTTCTCTAGATAATGGATATTAGTGCCACCATTTTGGAAGTTTTCATCATTTAAAATATCTAAATGCAGTGGGATATTAGTTTTAATACCATCAATCACCATCTCACTTAATGCGTTACGCATTCTTGAGATTGCAACGTCACGATTTTCACCATAAGTAATTAGCTTACCGATCATTGAGTCGTAGTGTGGTGGTACTTTATAACCCGCATATACATGTGATTCCCAACGTACGCCATAACCGCCTGCGGCATGGAAACGTTTGATCAGACCTGGACTTGGAATAAAGCTTTCCGGATCTTCAGCATTAATACGGCATTCAATAGAATGACCCGTTAAACGTACTTCATCTTGGGATACAGATAATGGCATGCCCGCAGCAATACGTAGCTGTGCTTTGATTAAATCAATACCAGTTACCATTTCTGTAATGGTGTGTTCAACCTGAATTCGAGTATTCATTTCGATGAAATAGAATTCGCCGTTTTCATACAAGAATTCGAAAGTACCAGCGCCACGATAGTTAATATCAACACAAGCTCGACTACAACGTTCACCGATATGTCGACGAATGTCAGCAGTAATTCCTGGTGCTGGTGCTTCTTCAACTACTTTTTGGTGACGGCGTTGTAGTGAGCAATCTCGCTCGCCAAGATAGATAGCATTACCTTGACCATCAGCCAGTATTTGTATCTCGATGTGACGTGGGTTTTCTAGGAATTTCTCCATGTATACCATGTCATTACCGAAGAATGAACCTGCTTCGTTACGAGTTAGCGCGATAGAATCAAGTAATTCAGATTCTTCACGAACAACACGCATACCACGACCACCACCGCCACCGGCAGCTTTAATAATGATCGGATAGCCGATGCGTTTAGCAATGTTCTTATTACGTTGAGCATCTGTATCAAGCGGACCATCAGAACCCGGAACACAAGGTACACCGGCTTTTTTCATCGCTGCAATCGCAGATACTTTATCGCCCATTAGACGAATAGTTTCAGCTTTAGGGCCGATGAAAATAAAACCAGAATGTTCAACCTGTTCAGCAAAATCAGCATTTTCAGCTAAGAAACCGTAACCAGGATGAACGGCAACAGCGCCCGTGATCTCTGCTGCGCTTAAGATTGCAGGTACATTTAAGTAACTGTCTACAGCCGCAGGTTTGCCGATACAAACCGTTTCGTCAGCAAGTAATACATGCTTAAGTTCACGATCGGCCGTTGAGTGAACAGCAACAGTCTTGATGCCTAACTCTTTACAAGCACGAAGAATACGTAGTGCGATTTCGCCGCGATTGGCGATAACAACTTTATCCAGCATTGGAAACCCCGTAGTTATTCAATGATGAAAAGTGGTTCATCAAACTCAATAGCTTGACCGTCTGTCGCTAGGATAGCTTTTACTACGCCGGCTTTATCTGACTCGATTTGATTCATCATTTTCATTGCTTCTAAGATACATAGCGTATCGCCAACACTAACTGTTTGGCCAATAGTCACAAAAGGTGCTGCACCCGGAGATGCTGCATTATAGAAAGTACCAACCATCGGAGAGCGAACTTGATGTCCAGCTACTTCTGCAGGAGCTGCCTCAACAGCTGCTGCCGTTGGAGCCGGCGCTGCCACAGGTGCTACAGGAGCGGGAGCCGCCGTGTATTGAACTTGTGGTGCCACGCTACTAAAACGATTGATTCGAACTGACTCTTCGCCTTCAGAAATTTCTAATTCTGCAATACCAGATTCTTCAACAAGTTCAATCAGTTTTTTAATTTTACGGATATCCATAATAATCTCTTTATTATTTGTTGTTAGTTTGCTTTAGCTGTTTGACAGCAGAAAGCAACGCAAATTCATAACCATCAGCACCTAACCCACAAATAACGCCTTTGGCGACATCTGACAGATAAGAATGATGACGAAATTGTTCTCGTGCATGTACATTAGAGAGATGTACTTCGATAAAGGGGATTGAAACCCCTAATAATGCATCTCTAATTGCGACACTTGTATGCGTATATGCTGCTGGGTTGATAATGATAAAATCAGTATTTCCCATTGCTGCATGAATATGATTAATGAGCTCGTGTTCTGCGTTAGACTGTTCGTGGCGCAGATCAATATCGTGCTGAGTTGCAACATCGTTTAAATGTTCTACAATGTCACTAAGTGTTTGATAGCCGTAAGTCTCAGGTTCTCTTTTACCTAAAAGATTTAGATTCGGTCCGTTGAGTAACAATATTCTTAGTTTGTTCGACATATTGCTTCCATTGTCTGGTAAAATGACGCTAACGTCGCTAAAAGCGTTGTCTTTGCTAGCTTTTCTGAAAACTTCAATCATAAATTAATATAAAGTACAATTGTTGCTAATTCCCTACACATTATATGATTTTCGTAGAATATAACAGCATTTAACTGGTCTTATCTGATATTTTATTAAAGTTTACACTCTAAGTTTAATCTCGCTCACATCGCTTATTTAAGAGAGGTGAGGACGGTTATTGATGCGATTGTCAATAAGTTTGATTGATTAACAGTTTGATCAGCTAGAATAATTTGAGCATGCTTATTTACGGTGTTAATAGGGCATTATGTAGAGATGATTGGATATGGATACAGAAGTTGTTAATTGGTATCGGAAATAAAAAATCGATGTAACTAAGGCGAGGGTTACACCGATAAATTGATTATGATAACGCTAGCGAATTAGTGATAGGGCTAGCGTTTATGTGTGTTATACGTTTCGCTTTTCGGCAATGAGAGTATCAACAACGCTTGGATCTGCTAACGTGGATGTATCACCTAACGAATCTGTATCATTGGTTGCTACCTTCCGCAGAATACGACGCATGATCTTTCCTGAACGTGTTTTTGGTAATGCGTCTGTCCAATGCAAGGTATCTGGTGTGGCAATCGCCCCAATTTCACTGCGTACCCATTGCTTTACTTCGGCCAATAGTGCGTCATCCGCTTTTTCTCCGGCATTCAGTGTGACGTATGCATAAATACCTTGTCCTTTAATATCGTGTGGCACTCCGACGACAGCGGCTTCTGCAATTTTACTGTGTGCAACTAATGCACTTTCAATTTCTGCGGTACCCATACGGTGACCAGAGACATTCAGGACATCATCTACACGACCTGTGATCCAGTAGTAACCGTCTGCATCTCGTTTGGCACCATCACCAGTGCAGTACATGTTCGGGAATGTTGAGAAATAAGCTTCTTCAAAACGACTTTCGTCACCATAAATACCGCGCATTTGTCCTGGCCAAGAATCTAAGATAACTAAGTTACCTTCATTTTCGCCTTCTAATAAGTTACCTTTATTGTCGACCAACGCAGGGTTAACACCAAAGAATGGGCGTGTTGCAGAGCCCGGTTTTAGTGCCGTAGCGCCAGGCAGAGGAGTAATTAAGATCCCGCCAGTTTCTGTTTGCCACCAAGTATCAACAATTGGTGTTGATGAGTTGCCAATCTTGTCGTAATACCATTGCCATGCTTCTGGATTGATCGGTTCACCCACCGAACCCATTAGTCGAAGCGAGGTACGTTTAGTACCAGTAATGGCGTCATCGCCTTTGGCCATCAGTGCCCGAATTGCGGTCGGTGCAGTATAAAGTGTGGTGACTTGGTGTTTATCAACAACCTGACTCATGCGGGCTGTATCAGGATAGTTTGGAACACCTTCAAATAATACCGTGGTAGCGGCATTCGCAAGTGGTCCATAAACCAAGTAACTGTGACCCGTGATCCAACCAACATCGGCGGTACACCAAAATATGTCATTGTCTTGGTGATCAAAAACGTACTTAAAGGTCATGGTTGCATATACGAGGTAACCACCTGTGGTATGCAGAACACCTTTAGGTTTACCGGTCGAGCCGGAAGTATAAAGGATGAATAATGGATCTTCGGCATTCATGGCTTCAGGAGCACATTCACTTGACTGGTCTTTTACAATATCATGCCACCATAGATCGCGGCCTTCATACCAAGTAATATCTGCGTTGGTTCGTGCGAATACAATGACATTTTCAACGCTGGTTACTTGTGGTTTGGCTAAAGCATTATCAACGCAATCTTTTAGTCGGGTGATACGTCCTGCACGTAGACTTTCATCAGCGGTGATCACTAATTTCGCACCACAGTTATCAATACGATCTGCTAGTGCTTCTGCAGAGAAACCAGCAAATACAATTGTGTGTACAGCACCAATACGCGTACAAGCAAGCATTGCGATAGCGGCTTCTGGCACCATTGGCATATACAAACAAACTACGTCACCTTTTTTAATGCCTTGAGCTTTTAGCGCATTAGAAAACTGACAGACTTTTTCATAGACTTCTTGATAAGTGAGCTTTGCTGAATCTTTGGGATCATCGCCTTCCCAAATGATTGCCGTTTTGTTAGCGTTATCTTTTAAGTGACGATCAAGACAGTTGGCTGAGACATTGAGCTTGCCGTCTTGAAACCATTTAATGTCGACACTACCAGGTTGAAAACTGGTGCTTTTGACTTGGCTGTAAGGCTTGATCCAATCAACGATGTGCCCTTGTTCACGCCAAAATGCTTCCGGATCGGTAATTGAATGCTTATACATAGCTTGATAAGCACTGTCATTTAATAAACTGTTTTGCGCAAATTCTGCTGGTACCGGATATAGTTTAGTGTCGCTCATTATTCTTCCTTAATGGTATCTAATTCCTTATTTATTTTGGATGTGATATCACTATTTAGCCTGCGGTGATGTACATCTCTTGTAAATAAAAATGACACGGTGGTAGATTTCTAGCAATACGACTTTAGTATTAGCACTCAGTTTTTGTGATAGTTTGACTTACATAGCTAATATATGATTTTAAAAATGCTACTTCACGCAACGTTTTAATTTATTTTTCTTAATGATTTATTAACGATAAAAGCGCAAAATAGCTGCACTTATTACAGTGTAATTTACTAATAATTAGAGGGTTAACATGTCATATTCACTGCCATCTACCTTATGGATGGGGTTATATTATCTTGGCTTCTTTGGTGTCTATGGTGTTCTACTGCCATTTTGGGCATTGTGGTTAAAGGGCGAGGGTACGTCTACCGAAATGATCGGGACCATGCTTGCTTTTGCCTTGCTCGCGCGTTCAGCGGGGGCTTTATTGTTAACCCGTAATTTAGCGACCACAGTGTCGTTGTTACAAGCGATGCGTCGCTTAACGCTGACCAGTATTATTACTTTTGCTGGTTTTTACTTGAGCAATAATGTGTATGTGGTTTTTCTGCTGGTGGTGATCACTAACTTTGTCTTTTCACCGTTAATGGCGTTAGGTGAAGCGATGGCGGCAAAGCTCGTTCGTTATAATAATATGGATTACGGTAAGACCCGCTTATGGGGCTCAATAGGCTTTATGTTGGCGAGTGCACTGACTGGAGTACTGGTTGAATCGTTTGATCATCAAATTATTTTATTCACGATTATTGTCGGCTTAGTTGCCTTATTATTATTAACTGTAACTCCTGTACGTAATTTGCCGCAAGATACTGCGGCAAGTAGTAAACGTAGTCTTAGCTTTATTGCTATTTTAAGTCGCCCAAGTTTTTGGCCATTTTTGTTAATCACCGCATTACTACAAGGCGCACATGCGGCATATTATGGTTTTGGTGCTGTGTATTGGCAGGACATTGGTATTAGTGAAACCTACATTGGTTACTTTTGGAGTATGGGTGTTGTCGGTGAGATCTTCTTTCTTGCAATCGGACGTCGATTGTTTGCCAATACCAGTATGGCGACGATGTTTGTGATTGCGACTTTAGGCAGTATTGTCCGTTGGTTAACACTGAGTTATGCGGTTGACGTGACTGTGATCATGTTATCGCAATTATTACACGGTGTGACATTTGGTATCGCGCATTTGGCGGCGATGCGTTATATATCCGAAAATGTGGCAGATGAAGATACCATGACGGTACAAGCTATTTATGCGGCAATTCCATTCAGTCTGGCGATTGCATTGCTGACATTTTTATCTGGATTATTCTATCCTGATTTAAAAGAAAATATTTTCATCTTGATGGCGATTGCCGTGTTACCAGTGTTGCTATTGGTTCGCAGTAAACACATCTAATTACAGCCCTTTACATGCTTTTAAACGGATAACGTATTAGTTATCCGTTTATATTTGCTTGTACTCTTGTATTTAACGGCCTTTCAAATTAAGTAACTGCTTAGTAAACTCCGCAAAACCGAATCCACCAGGCTGACTCATGACGATTGCAGGATGATGACTGAGTTTGTCCCAGTAATCTTGTATATTGGCAACGCCGACTGTTTTAGGCAGCGCTTCAAACATCAGCTGATCATTCATTGAATCCCCTACGTAACAAGCGTAATTCAGTATTTCGTGTGTGGACAATCCCTGTTCTGCTAAAAATTGCAGGGATGTTGCTTTTTTAGAATGTTCTCCATACCACGCATTAATATGAATTGAGCTGGCTGTTGCATGTGCACCTAGGGCATGAATTTTAGTGACAACCTCAGTAATAATTACCTCATCAACACGATCTCGATTCTGGCCAATATCAATGGCTACTTCACACAGTCGATATGACTGATCGAGCGTTAAATTGAGTGCAGGATAGTCAGCTAAAATAGTGATAATTTGTTGTTTCAGTTTTGCTTGTTGCTGCGCTATTTCGGCCATTGCCCGATTGGCACGCAGTGTTAAATACCCGTTTTTCTTTTCCATAATGAACGCGCCATTTTCACCAAGTACGGCATCAACAGGCCATAGCTGAGCGATATGGTCACACCAACCTGCGCAGGCTCCGGTGACTGCCACCACTTTTATACCTGCTTGCTGAAGATCAGCCAGTGCAATCAAGGTTTCTGGTGGTAACTTTCCTTGCCAAGTGAGCGTGTCATCCACATCAGTTAGCACCCATTCCACATGTATCCAGTCTGGCGTTAATTCGTTTGGTACCGAATTCATTTTATACATCCTTTATAATTAGAGTAAATTCGGAAAAACATGACCAAATTTCTATCTCAGTATCTCAGTATTCATTGAGTGATGATTCAGATACGGGAGGCAACTGTTTATTGTGTAATAAACGTTTTTGTCATGGGTGGGTAACATAATCCCGCTACTGCACAACCTTGGTAATGAATCGTTATTTTACTTGCTGGAGCTAGCGCTGAAACGGGCACTGACAACATCAATTCATATTCAAAAATTTCGACATCGCCAAAATATTCATCATGATAATCTTTACCTTCAGGTAGCCCTATTATCGTGTGCTCATTACCGTTTATTGTTACGCGCAGCTTATTCTTATATAAATAATAACCTTCGGTAATTTGCCAAAATATATTTAAGTTGTCGGCTTGTTGCAGTTGAGAAAAAACAAACGCATCCTCGACAGGCAAAAATGCAGGCGCGCTTTGTTGTTTATTTGCAAATAGACTAAAATTATTATTGGCGTGTGCTGGTATTGTGCTTTGAAATATGAGATTACTTGCTAATAATAGGATTAATTTTACTTTCATTTTTTCCAACTTTATTGATTTTTAGCTGTCGTAGTTATTGTGTTAGTTACTTAGTATTACGGACTATCTACTAGGCTATAACTTGAAAAATGGGTTAATACCCCTTATGTTACTTTATATTCTGATCGTTTTATGCTGATTTTTAGATAACCTAGTTATTACTACCATATTCAGTTGAGCTATCTACTATAACTATATTTTTGAGAGGTTAATGTGTTAGGTCGTTTATTTTTCTTGTTTACTGCGATGACATTAATTGAAGTGTATGTACTGATGTCGGTAGGTTCGTTATTAGGTGCAGAGCTGACGATTGGTATCATTGTGTTAACGGCTTTTGTGGGCTCGTATTTAGTGCGTAGTCAAGGCGTGCAAACGGTACAAAAATTACAATCTCGTTTAGCTGCTGGTGAAGCACCTGGGCAAGAAATTGTAGAAGGCATTATGCTACTAGTATGTGGTGTACTACTTGTAACACCGGGCTTTGTTACTGATGCTTTAGGTTTGTTGGTATTAACACCGCAAATTCGTGGTCGTTTAGCAAAAGCGATTATTGCCCAGTACAAAGATCGTATTATTCCACAATCGACGTTTACGGGTAATGCGCAAGGTTTCCATTATTCGTCACAATCGTCAACACACTCGTCGCCATTTCAACAACAGCCTGGTGCAGATAATAAGGCCAAAAATGACGGTGTTATTGAAGGTGATTTTGTTGAAGTAGACAAAGATGACAACAAGCTTAATTAGTAAGCTATAGACAAATAAATACCAAAAGGCGCGTTCGAAAGTTCGCGCCTTTTTTGATCAAGCTTCGCTTGATATAACTTATACTACACGGCTATTGGTAAGCACACTATAGGTGTGGTATTTATTAGGTCATAAATAAACATAGTAATTAAGTTACTGTGAATAGTTGCTAGCCATGAACGGCTGGCGTAGTAGCTAAGGATATAGAATGACTGGACAAGCAGTATCAACAACAGTGAATGAGCTACAGGCCATAAGTCATACAGGGAAAGTAATTTTAGTCGGTTCGGGCCCAGGCGACCCTGATTTATTAACCGTTAAAGCATTACGTTTATTGCAACAAGCCGAAGTTGTAGTACATGACCGTTTAGTTTCTGATGAGATTATCGCTTTGATTAACCCACAAGCGGAACGTTTTTTTGTGGGAAAAAAAGCGGGAAACCATTGTGTACCACAAAGTGGCATTAACCAATTATTAGTGGATCTTGCGCAGCAAGGTAAGTTGGTGATTCGTCTTAAAGGTGGCGATCCGTTTATTTTTGGCCGTGGTGGTGAAGAGCTTGAAGCCTTATTACCTTTTAATATACCTTTTGAAGTTGTGCCGGGGATCACTGCTGCTTCTGGTTGTGCTGCATATGCAGGGATCCCGTTGACGCATCGTGATTATACTCAAGGTGTACAATTTATTACTGGGCATTTAAAAGATGATGCGCATCAGTTGGATTGGCCTCTATTGGGTAAGGCGACGCATACATTGGTGTTTTACATGGGGTTAATACAGAGTGGTGGTATTGCGCATAAGCTGATTGAACACGGAATGAGTGCTGATATGCCGGTGGCTATTGTGGAAAGAGGCACCAGTCAGCGGCAGCGTACATTGCAAGGATCGTTAAAAGATCTGAGTGATCTTGCCGCACAAGCTGAAAGTCCTTCACTGATTATCATTGGTCAGGTTACCCAGTTAGCGGCTAAGCTTGATTGGTTTAGCGCCACACTCACAACGGCGGAATAACATTATTTAAACTGTAGTAAACAGGGTTGTATGAAGTTCATATAACCCTGTTTGTTTTAACTTAACGTCTGGTATCCTCGGATAAATAAACGTACAGAACTTTGTAGATAGTGCTTAATTTCCTGCTCAGATAACGACTCTTCAATATTAAACTCTAACCGTGTCCATTGCTCACCTTTAAGAACCGCCAGTAATTGTATTGCTGCTTGACGACAGTCGTTTATATCTAACTCTCCACGACGGTGGTACTCCGCTAAGCAATTTGTCAGTTTATCGATAACAAAGAGAGGACCAGCCTCAAAAAATAATCGTGATAAATGTGGATGGGCAAGACATTCTGCCGCACACGTTCGATGTACTGCCATTGAGTCTGGAGATGTGATCATGGCAAAAAAGCCTTGTGCGAACAAGGTTAATGTCGGTTCAACCGGACCAAGATTTTCTGGTAATAATTCCCCTACGCCCAATAACTCGCATTTGTAGCTGATTGCAGTAATGAATAATTCATCTTTATTGCCAAAGTGGCTATACACGGTTTGCTTAGATACTCCTGCTAATTTAGCGATTAGATCCATGCTCGTGGCTGAGTAGCCGTGCTGAGTAAATTGTAAGGTGGCTGCATCAAGTATTTGATTTCGCTTTAATTCACTCTTTGTTCTGGGTTTATTCATTTATTCATACCGCTAGTTATTTGAATATACATGTCATTATAAAATGTTACATATACGTTAATATGCACAAAATAGACTGTACGGTCTAGTTTGATTTTGCTATATTCTCGACTGGACTTTCAAGTCTAGTTTATAAATGGCTGAAACAAAAGGTTTGCGCTGTATCGCACGTAAAAAAGGACTTTTATTATGATTAGAAAGAATAACGTATCTTTGCTGCATATAAAAACAGCGCAATGGCTAAGTATAGTGCTAACAATGATCATACTGCAAGCATGTAGTGAGGTTGTTGCCGATGAAAAACAGGTAGCGTCACAGTATTTACAAGCAAGTAGTGAGCAACTTACACAGCAAGACAGCTATCAAGTTGAAAATAAATTTGTCGGTAAGGTAATTGCTAAGCAAGATGCGAATTTAGGTTTCGAGTTTGCAGGCATTATTAAAACCCTACATGTGATTGAAGGGCAGCAGGTTGTTAAAGGCCAATTGCTCGCAGAGTTAAATACCCAACTGTTATTAATCGAACGGGAACAACTAGAAGCACAGTTGCAGCAGGCAGAAGCGGAATTTGATTTGATTGAAGCGAATTTATCGCGTTTAAGTTCATTAAGTAAGCGTGGTTTTACGTCAGAACAGAATATGGATGAGCTGTCGTCGCAAAAGCGTATTATTACTGCAAATATTAACAGTACTTTGTCGGCTCTCGAGGCAAGTCAGTACCGAATTGATAAATCTAAACTATTAGCGCCTTTTGATGGCATTGTTAGTAGCCGCCAAATAGCCCAAGGTGAAGTGATCGCTGCGGGAACCACGGCATTTAGATTGTTGCAAACTGGCGATTCGGAAGTGACAGTAGGTGTACCTGCTAGTTTTATAAAGCAATTACAGGGTAAAGAGCATCAACTCGAAATTGCAGGTGTTAGTTATCCCGCGACATTACTCAGTATGGGTAATGAAGTTGATACTGTGACCCGAACTATTAGCCTGCGTTTTGCATTAGCGAATAACAGCCCTGTTTATAATGGTCAGTTAGCTTATCTGGCGTTGTCGCAGGAATACCAACAACCGGGTTATTGGGTACCGCTAAGTGCGATCACTGACGGGGTGCGAGGTATGTGGAATATATATACTTTAGAAGAAAACCTTGGCTTGCGAGATCTAGAGACAAATAAGGTAAGATCGTCCGCACTATTTCAACTTAAAAGCACCACTGTCACCGTTTTACATGCCACTGAAACAACGGCTTATGTTCAGGGGGACTTAAAAGATAATCAAGCATATGTAAATACTGGAATCCATCGTTTTGTGCCGGGGCAGATGGTGACGCTCAGTCATCAGCAAGCATTTGTGAATATGCCGACCAAGGATGTGATATCGGAGCATAAAATATGATCAAGGCGTTTACTGAAAATAATCGCCTGATGGCACTGCTGATTATTTTACTCATTGTAGCTGGTCTTGGCTCATTATCAACATTACCGCGTACGGAAGATCCAAGGATCACTAATCGGATTGCGAGTGTGTTGACCTTGCTGCCTGGTGCGAGCGCTGAGCGCGTAGAAGCGCTAGTGACTGAAAAAATAGAACAAAAATTACGTAAATTGGCTGATATTAACCGTATTACTTCTACATCTCGGCCGGGAATATCCATCGTGCAATTAAAACTACACGATACCATTACTGATACCGTTCCGGTGTGGTCACGAGTACGTGATCTGCTTAATGACGTAACGAGTGAGTTACCATCAGCAGCTGTTGCACCACGATTAGAAGATGATCGTGGTTATGCTTATACGCAATTAATAGCCGTTAAATGGCAAGGTAATAGTGCCGTTGATTTAACTACATTAGGTCGTTACGGCAAAGAATTACAAAACCAGTTAAAGGTGATCTCCGGTACTGATATTGTCAGTTTATTTGGCCGTGGCGAAGAGCAAATACTGGTCGAAATTGATAAACACTTAGCGGCGAATTTATCACTATCGACACAAGCTATTTCCAGTATTATTTTAGCTGCTGATGCTAAAGTATCTGCGGGTAACATCATCAATGATTATAACCAAATGCAGATCGAAGTGGCGGGATCGTTTGACTCTGTCGATCGGATCCGACAGATCCCATTGCTAAATGATAATAAGGGCGCGGTTGTTCGTTTAGGTGACATTGCGAAGATAAGTAAAAATCTGCAGTGGCCTGCGCAAGAAATTGCCTTGGTTGATGGTGAATATGCCGTCGTGGTATCAACACGTATGCTACCAAATTTACGTATTGATAAATGGAGTGCCGAGGTGGATGACAAGGTTGCGGCGTTCAATCAGCAACTACCTCATTCATTAACCACTGAAGTCTTGTTTGACCAATCGCAATACACAGAAGATAGGCTAGAAGGTCTGGTAGATAACATTCTGATTGGTTTCTCGATCATTGCAGCTGTGCTGTTAGTGACTTTAGGCTGGCGCGCGGCATTAATCGTCACCTTATCTCTCCCTTTAACAGTATTGTTTACCTTGACTGTGATGAATTATTACGGCTTACCCATCCATCAAATGTCAGTCACTGGTTTAGTTGTGGCTTTAGGTATCATGGTTGATAACGCGATTGTAATGGCAGATACAATCCAAAAACGACGACAGCAGGGCTTAGATATGAGTGTTGCGGTACAAGGTGCCATTAAGCACTTATGGTTACCGCTATTAGGTTCTACGTTGACGACAATATTAGCCTTTATGCCAATTGTGCTGATGCCTGGACCATCAGGGGAATTTGTCAGTGGTATCGCACTCAGTGTTATCTTCGCCTTAATCGGTTCGTATTTAGTTTCGCATACGATTGTTGCTGGACTCTCTGGTCGTTTCCTTGCGGGAAATTCACCAAGTAAATCAGTACGCACAACGACTTGGTATAATAATGGCATTGAATTACCGGGTTTAGCACGGACTTTCCGCCAGTCATTGGTATTGGTCTTGGCCAGACCTAAGCTCAGTATTGGTTTGGTGTTTATCTTACCTTTAAGTGGCTTTATTTTAGCTAAACATTTGGATGAACAGTTCTTTCCAGCGTCGGATCGTGACATGTTCCATATTGAATTATTCATGCCTGTGCAAACCAGTATTGTTGCTACCGAGGCCATGACGAGAACGATCAGTGATTTGTTAGCACAACAGCAAGGGATCAGTAAGGTTCGTTGGTTTATTGGTAATAACGCTCCGTCTTTTTACTATAATTTGATGCCAAGTAAAGATGGTGCGCAGTATTACGCCCAAGCAATGGTCACGGGCGATAGTTTTAAACGTGTTAATGAATTGGTACCGTCGTTACAGATATTACTTGATGATGCGATCCCTGAAGCACAGATATTAGTGCGTAAGTTAGAACAAGGCCCTCCGTTTAGAGCACCAATTGAGTTACGACTTTTTGGTCCTAATTTAGATACCTTAAAAACCTTGGGTGATGAAGCAAGACGGATTTTAATTAGCACTGACAACGTGATTCATACGCGTGCGACTATTCAACCTGGATTACCTAAAATATGGTTGAAAATTAATGAGGACGTAAGTCAGTTAGCAGGCTTAACCCTGACGGATGTGGCGGCACAGTTACAATCAACCTTACACGGTACGGTAAATGGCTCGATTATTGAAGCCACTGAATCGATACCTGTTCGAGTGCGAATTGCTAATGAGCAACGTAGTAGTTTGTCTGATTTAGCTAACATTAGCCTGAGCTCTCCGCTTTCTCAAGCGAGTATTCCGCTGGTGGCATTAACAGAATTAGCGTTACGTCCAAGCCGTGGGGCTATCCCGCATTGGAATGGTGTACGTGTTAATACGGTTGAAGGATATTTAGTTGCTGGGGTATTGCCCTCAACAGTGCTCAATGAATTTTCGGCCCGTTTAATCAGTGAAAACTTTGTGTTACCGCCGGGTTATCGCATGGAGTTTGGTGGTGAGTCAGCCAAACGAAATGATGCGGTGGGTAATCTGTTAGCCAGTGTTGGTGTGATTATTATGTTACTGATTATTATCGTGGTGCTGTCATTTAACTCATTCCGTTTAGGTGGCGTGATCGTGTTATCGGCTATCCAATCTGTTGGCTTGGGTTTACTGAGTATTTATGTGTTTAATTATCCGTTTGGCTTTACCGTTATTATTGGTTTGCTTGGCTTGATGGGATTAGCGATTAATGCTGCGATTGTTATTTTGGCTGAATTAAAATCAGATCCGAAAGCGGTCGCTGGCGATACCGATGCCATTATTAAAGCCATTACTAGTTGCACTCGCCATATTACCTCAACGACGATTACAACGGTGGGCGGTTTCTTACCATTAATCTTAGCGGGTGGTGGTTTTTGGCCGCCGTTTGCCATTGCCATCGCGGGTGGTACGGTATTAACGACCTTATTATCGTTTTATTTTGTACCTGCGATCTTTGTACTAATGAGCCGTAAAAGATCTTTTGAAGTAACGGCTGTCGCCGCTTAGTTGTAAAGCGGTAGTAAATAATCGCTGTACAGGTTATTTAAGATATAAAAAATCCCCGTTACTGTTTATGGCAGTAACGGGGATTTTTATTCAAGCTGCTAACTTATTTAAATTGCTTTCGCAAAACGTTGCGCAGTGTATTTTGGGTTCATTAAGTTTTCGATAGAGAATATTTCATCTAATTCTGCTTCAGATAATAAGCCTCGTTCTAGCACTACTTCACGTACACTTTTACCTGTTTCAGCACAAATTCGACCGATAGTATCGCCTTCGTGATGACCAATAAATGGATTTAAGTAAGTGATAATACCGATCGAGTTTAATACGAAGTCTTGGCATACTTTACGGTTAGCTGTAATGCCTTTAACGCATTTATCTTGTAGCGAGAAGCAGGCATTTTCTAATAAGGTTAATGATTCAAAGAGACATTGACCAATCACGGGCTCCATTACGTTTAACTGTAATTGACCGGCTTCAGCCGCCATAGTGATGGTTAAGTCATTACCACATACTTTAAACGCCACTTGATTAACCACTTCTGGAATTACTGGGTTTACTTTTGCTGGCATGATTGAAGAACCGGCTTGCATTTCTGGTAGATTAATCTCATTTAAACCAGTACGTGGACCAGAAGAAAGTAAACGTAGATCATTACAAATCTTCGATAGTTTCACTGCGAAGCGCTTTAATGCACTTGATAACATCACATAAGCGCCACAGTCAGATGTTGCTTCCACTAAATCTTCTGCAGGCACAAAGGGATGACCGGTAATTTCAGCTAATTTCGCAATCGCCAGCTCCGAATAACCCGTTGGAGTATTTAAGCCAGTACCAATCGCTGTTGCGCCAAGGTTAATTTCGAGTAGTAATTCTTGGCAACGTTTAATGCTTTTTATTTCTTCTCTGAGGGTAACCCCAAATGCGCGGAATTCTTGACCTAATGTCATCGGTACCGCGTCTTGTAATTGGGTACGGCCCATTTTTAATACATCATTAAACTCTTCAGCTTTCGTTAAGAATGTTTCGCTTAATGAGGTCAGCGCAGCTAATACAGCGTTACTACGTTCAAACAAAGCCACGCGAAAGCCGGTAGGGTAGGCATCGTTGGTGCTTTGACTTTTATTGACGTGATCATTTGGATTAATGTGGCTGTAAGCACCTTTAGCATGTCCCATTTGCTCTAGCGCAATATTGGCCAATACTTCGTTGGTATTCATGTTTACCGATGTACCTGCGCCACCTTGGAATGCATCAATCGGGAATTGTGCGTAAAATTTATCAGTCGCTAACAAAATGTCACAGGCATTCACGATCGCGTCGCTAATGTGTGGTGAGATAGTGCCTAAAATACCATTGGCGAGTGCTGCTGCTTTCTTTGTTTTTACCATGCCGCGTACAAATTCAGGACAGTCTCCGATCTTTTCACTACTGATGTGGAAGTTTTCCATCGCTCTTAATGTATGAATACCGTAATAAGCTTGCGCGGGTATTTTTTTAACACCTAATAAGTCAGTTTCTAGACGGGTTTCTTGAGTAAAGTCGGTTGCTAATACTGTCATTGGTACACTCTGCTATGTGATCAAAACGTAGGAAGGAGAACAAAATTTATGTGCGGATAATACGTTGTATTTTTTTTATTAAACGGGCTTAGATCACTTTTTTAAATAAAATTTTAAGGATGCTAAAGATATTTTTATTTGGCTTAAGAAACAGCAAGTCTGATGGATTATTAGTGTGTATTTCACCTGTAAACACGCGATTCATTGGGTGATCTATTAACACTGACCAGCTAGATGAATAAATACCCAAACTAGTTTCTGATATAGCACCTTGAAGTAGTTTGGGTATATAAACGGTTAAGCAGGGGTTTCACGGCGTAATTCATTGTGTAGTTCGAGCTGTAATTGCTGTGCGTAATATAAAGCGAGTAGGCCAACTAATACATTGGCACTGGCGATACCAAAGAAGATACCCTTTTCACCACAATAATGGGCGCCAAGACTTGATAGCGTAATGATTAACAGTGAGCGGCTTAAGCTTAGGCTTAATGCTGATATTGGTCGATTGAACCCATTTAGACTGGAAGCTACCGCCATCATAATACCCTGCATAGCAAAAGTCGCAGGGATAATATAAAGGTATAACGATAAGTGGCTGATCACTGCTACATCATCACTGAATAATGTCGCTATATAAGGGGCGGCCAAAGCAATGAGCAGATAAATGCTTAATTGTGAAATTAACGAGTAACGGATCGCCAGTTTGATTGCGGTTAAGCAGCGCTGTGGATTGTTTGCTGACGAGTTTTGAGCGATGAAAGGCGAGAGCATTGAGCTCACGGCAATCATGCCGATTAATAAAATCGCTTCCAGCCGTGTACCAGCGCCATAAGCGGCAACGGCTGTGGTGCTAAATGTCGCTAATTGCCACATCACAAAGGCATTGTTTACTGGGCTAAGCATATTTGTCAAAGAGGCTGGCAACCCTATCGCTGTAATCTTACGCCAATTTTTTAACATGTTACCTAGGTTTGGTTTGGTTAATAACAATAACTGTTCACGATAACGCAATAAGTAAATCGCCACTGCAAAGGTTATTAACCACGATAAACCAGATGCAATTGCAGCGCCTTTTACACCGAGTTCAGGAAAGGGGCCAATGCCAAAAATCAGTAACGGATCGAGTATGCCATTCATAAATCCTGCAATGATCATCACTCTGCTTGGGGTTTTGGTGTCGCCAGTGGCGCGAATAGCGGCATTACCAACCATAGGTATGACGAGGAAGGGGATCGCGATATACCAATAGAACATGTAATCTTGGATATAGACCATTAAGGATTCTGTTGCCCCTAACACCTTAAATAATGGTTCTATGCTGTTAATACCAATAATAGCAACTGTTAAGATGGTGGTAAGTGCTAACAATAAACCATCTGATGTTAACCTCGCCGCATCTTGGTGCTGCCCTTGACCTAATAAACGCGCTAAACAAGCGGATAAACCTGTGCCTAAGCCCATAGCTAATGCGGAAACAAAAAAGGTGACAGGGAAAGTAAAGCTGATCGCGGCTAATGCTTGCGTACCCAGTAAGCTCACAAAATAAGTGTCTACTAAGCTAAAGCCAAGTACAGCTAATAAACCATAGGCCATAGGCACTGCCATTTTTGTCATTACCTGAGGGACGGGTGCCGAGAGAAGACCGTGTTTATCTTTCAATACTTATTACCTAAAATGTTCGCTAACGTGATGCCTAAAAAGTCACTGAGAAGGTTTATGGACTAAATTTAGTTCGGGACATATTACGCTTTTCTTCGTCAACAAAAAGCTTTGTTTTGTACTTTTACCTGACATTTACACTTCTATTTGTAGAAACAATCTAAAAACGCTATGTAAGGTGTGAATTTATTAACTATTTTTCTTTTTTCCCTTGAGTTGGAAAGCAGTTGCCCCGATATATTACTCCATAGTCATGGTGTCGGTAAATAATCGACCATTGATATTCGCAACATGTATTCTTTAAGGAGATCATTCAAATGACAATTCGTCCACTACACGATCGCGTGATCGTTCGTCGCCAAGAACAAGAAACTAAATCAGCAGGCGGTATTGTACTTACTGGTGCATCTGCGACATTATCGACACGCGGTGAAGTTATTGCTGTTGGTAACGGTCGTTTATTAGATAGCGGTGAAGTACGTCCACTGGCTGTTAATGTAGGCGATACTGTTATTTTTAGTGAAGGTTATGGCGTTAAGACTGAAAAGCTAGAAGGCAAAGAAGTTTTAATCATGAGTGAAGCTGATATTTTAGCTATCGTTGAATAAATTTAAACATTTATTTTTGATAGACCTAATACCAAAAAATTAACAGATTTTAAAAGGATAATTAAGATGGCTAAAGACGTAAAATTCGGCTTAGACGCACGTGATAAAATGCTTAACGGCGTAAACATTCTTGCGAATGCAGTTAGAGTAACATTGGGCCCTAAAGGTCGTAACGTAGTAATCGATAAAAGCTTCGGCGCACCATTAATCACTAAAGATGGTGTTACTGTTGCGAAAGAAATCGAACTAGAAGACAAATTCGAAAACATGGGCGCACAAATGCTCAAAGAAGTTGCTTCACAAGCAAATGATGCAGCTGGTGACGGTACAACTACTGCGACCGTACTTGCACAAGCGATTGTGAACGAAGGCCTAAAAGCAGTTGCTGCTGGCATGAACCCAATGGATCTGAAACGCGGTATTGACCAAGCTGTTAAAGCTGCCGTTGCAGAACTAAAAGAATTATCTGTACCTTGTTTAGATACTAAAGCGGTTGAACAAGTTGGTACTATCTCTGCGAACTCTGATGCAAGCGTGGGCAAAATTATTGCTGAAGCAATGGATCGTGTTGGTAAAGAAGGTGTTATTACGGTTGAAGACGGCCAAGCACTAGAAGATGAGCTAGACGTTGTTGAAGGTATGCAATTCGATCGTGGTTACCTATCTCCTTACTTCGTTACAAATCAAGAAACAGGCAGCGTTGAATTAGAATCACCATTTATCTTATTAGTAGATAAGAAAGTGTCTAACATCCGTGAACTACTACCTGTACTTGAAGGCGTAGCAAAAGCATCTAAACCACTATTAATCATTGCTGAAGACCTTGAAGGCGAAGCACTGGCTACATTAGTAGTGAACAACATGCGTGGTATCGTTAAAGTTGCAGCTGTTAAAGCACCTGGTTTCGGCGACCGTCGTAAAGCAATGTTACAAGACATCGCGATGCTAACTGCGGGTACTGTTATCTCTGAAGAGATTGGTATGGAGCTAGAAAAAGCAACGGTTGCTGAACTTGGCCAAGCAAAACGTATCATCATCACTAAAGATGAAACAACGATCATCGACGGAATCGGTGATGAAGAGACTATCAAAGGTCGTGTAGCTCAAATCCGTAAGCAAATCGAAGATTCATCTTCAGATTACGATAAAGAGAAACTACAAGAACGTGTTGCTAAACTCTCTGGTGGTGTTGCGGTAATTAAAGTTGGCGCAGCAACTGAAATCGAAATGAAAGAGAAAAAAGCCCGCGTTGAAGATGCACTGCACGCAACACGTGCAGCTGTTGAAGAAGGTGTTGTTGCTGGTGGTGGTGTTGCACTTGTTCGTGCTGCTGCTGCAATCCAAGGCCTGGAAGGTGCAAATCAAGATCAAACTGTTGGTATTAAAGTTGCGCTAAGAGCAATGGAAGCACCACTACGTCAAATTGTTCAAAACTCAGGTGACGAAGCATCTGTTGTGGCGAACAATGTACGTGCAGGCGAAGGTAGCTACGGTTACAACGCTGGTACTGGCGAATATGGCGACATGATTGAGATGGGTATCCTAGATCCAACTAAAGTAACACGTTCAGCATTACAGTTTGCTGCATCTGTTGCGGGTCTGATGATCACTACTGAAGCAATGATCACTGATGTACCTGTTGATGCATCAGCATCATCTATGCCTGACATGGGCGGAATGGGTGGCATGGGCGGCATGATGTAAACCTGACGGCGCCTAGTCATTGATTATAAGGGTTTATTTATCCTCTGTGGAGGCGTAAATAGACCCTTTTTTATTTCACTGCATGATATAGCTATGTGGTGCCTTCTATTTTATCTTCATTTTTATATAAGTCGGCTTTATTTCCAATGACAATATCTGCAATTGTATTTGCTGATTAAAAATGTCGTGAATGGTGTAACGTTTGTCTTTTAGGTTTCGAGCATCAACAAAGGTTAATGTTTTTTGTCGTAATAGCACTTCCTAGTAATGCCCTGAAAAACGTACTTTTAATATCTATTTTTAATCATTAATAAAATCGAGTGTTAGAAACAATCTACGTTCGCCTTGAGAAATGTCAGGTGAACGATGAACCAGACCTGCACCTTCATTTTTATCCCAATTCTCGCCTTTAAGTAATGCAATATCACCTTGTGTTAGTTGATTAATATCATCGATATCTTGTATTAGACCTGATTGCTCATCGGTTTCTCCTTGGTATTCTGCGCCTAGTTTTGTGCGATCAATGATATTATTATTAAGCCATTGGGTGGCCATGCCTTTGTATGTTGTTACTAAACGGCAAGGTATACGGTCAACATGAAAACGGGGGCACATAGCTCGGTCGAGTATTGTTAATCTTAATCCAGCTTGTTTTAGGCCAAACAGGCAACAAAACATATCAACTAATAAGGTTATATCATTAATTAATGTTGTTATATCGTCTGATTTTCCAAATTTTTCACTCAGTACTTCAAAGCAATCTTCTGGCGTTACAATCAATAATAACGTTAATGTTGGGTTATGTTCTAACAAATGGTTAACCGCAATAGTTAATTTATTGTCAAGGTTACGCTGCCAAACCACAATGTTTGTATTATCTTGGTATATATCAGCTAATACGGTAGGAGTACTTCCTTCAACTAAGCCCCGTGAAAGCAAGTGGGGACCATCGTTGTTAGTGTGGCTCTGCGTATTAGCGTTGATGTCATTATGAATAGCTAAGGTGCTCATGAGTTCTCCCCCCATTGAGGAAAAGGGTCATTTAATGTTGTCCAGAAACGCTTACCCTTTAGTAATTCATCCTCAGTTAATAGACATTCATCTAGCGCGACCGTCATTCTTTTTTGATCTAAATTTTGGCCGATAAATACGATCTCTTGACGCATATCACCAAAGGGTTCAACCCACTGTTTTTTTATCGCATCGAGTGATTCTTGATCTGTAGGCCAGTCTTTTTCAGGGATTGATTTCCAAAACATACCTGCAAAACCATAGTGTGCTATTCCGCCAGCTTGGCTCCATTGGCCGCAAAATTGCGGACGAGAAGCCAACCAAAAGTAACCTTTGGAACGAATAAGTTTGCCAAACTGTTCTGTGTTGTGCAGAAACTGATAAAACTTTTCAGGATTAAATGGCTTTCGTGCAATATAGTTAAAACTGCTGATACCGTATTCTTCGGTTTCAGGTATTTTTTCACCACGTATTTCTTTGAGCCAACCCGGTGCTTTTTCTGCTTGTTCAAAATCAAAAAAACCAGTATTTAGCACGTCATCGATATCAACTTTTCCCAAAGATATGGGAATAACCTTAGCGCGTGTATTAAGTACTTTAAGGATGGCGCGAAGTCGTTCTATATCAGCTGGTTTAGCTAAATCTGTTTTGCTAATAAGAAGAACATCTGCAAATTCGACTTGATCAACTAATAAATCTGTTACGCTTCGCTCATCTTCATCGTTAAGAAATTCACCTGTATCACGTAGATATTTTGCTTCATCATAATCTTTCAAAAAATTAACAGCATCTACTACAGTCACCATGGTATCTAACGTTGCTACGTCTGATAACGAAATGCCATTTTCATCGGAAAAAGTAAATGTTTCAGCGACGGGGAGTGGCTCCGAAATACCTGTAGATTCTATAACGAGGTAATCAAATCGACCGTCTTTTGCTAATTTATCAACTTCTAATAGAAGGTCTTCACGTAGTGTGCAGCATATACAGCCGTTGCTCATTTCTACAAGCTTTTCGTCACTACGATTGAGTGAAACTTCATTTTTCACAAAGGCAGCATCAATGTTTATCTCACTCATGTCATTAACAATTACTGCAACCTTTTTCCCATCGCGATTATGAAGAATATGATTGAGTACTGTTGTTTTTCCTGCGCCAAGAAAGCCAGAGAGTACAGTGACAGGTAACTTTTTTTTAACCATTATTTTATCTACGTTTTCAACATTTAAGTGTTATGTTATAACATAACATTGTGGTGTTAAAGTAAATATTCAAAAATAGTATTATTTGATTAAAAATAAATAACTTCTCTATAAATAACAAAATATAATAACTGCGTTAATTTCCTATTTAAATATGAATAACGAGTTGAAAGCAATACACGCTATAGTTACCATCAATTAATCGTAATAATTATCATTCACTTTACCTGTGGGGATGGTCTACGCATTGTATTAATCACCAAATATATTGAGAGTAACCTTAATGACAATATTTGAACATCATATCCATAATTTACCAGCCAAACCGATGGATTGGATGGTTGAAGATTATGCTGAAGAACTCGGTATCTTAGAAAAAAAATGGCTGATTTTTTTGATTTTAATAAATTTTATATGAGTGATATGAACTTATGGAACTTAATAGCTCAAAGTAACTTATTAAAAAAGCCCACAGCAGAAAGTAACAAACAAGTGACTAAACTAATCGCGGGCGAAGTATATGTAGATACTTTAGGGGAAGAGCAAACTTTGACGGTTTATTCGATGGAGCCAAGCCTTATTCCGGATCCAGAGGAGTGGCTAGCTAAGATGACTGCACGCTGGGAAGTATTGATTCGACAGTTTTCCAGTGATGCAACAATCAGTGCTGAGCTGTTTGATTATGAAGGGTAGCTAAGCCCTATAAACTACATATCTAGAAATTGAAGCCTTAATCTCGGTATGCGAAATCGTGATTAAGGTTTTGATTCTTATACGGCAGTGATGCGTGGCAGGGTAGTGCATACTTCAAGTTAAATGAAGGCGCGATGAATGCAGATATCTTAAGTATGTGTGGTATCGATGCAATGGCATTGGGTAATTTAATCGTGTTTAGTAATATGCTCATCGTGACTGTTTAAGAAAACTTGAATTGTCGCGATAAATCGAATCCTCAGCCTTATTGACGAGACTGAGGATTTTTTTATCTTTAATTGAGTAATTAAAGAGTATCGAGCGCTGGATAATCAGTGTAACCGAGTGTGTTACCACCAAAGAGTGTTGCACCATCCAAGTCAGCGAGTTCATTGTTGTTTTTCAAACGTGAAACCAAGTCTGGGTTTGACACGAATGGACGACCGAAGGCTACAAGGTCAGCGTAACCTTTGCTTAGTACTTCATCTGCGCGTTTTTGTGTGTAGCTACCCGCGACAATGATGGTGTTAGTGAAAATTTGTCGCAACTCAATACGGAAGCTTTCAGGGATCACGGGTGCATCATCCCAATCCGCTTCTGATAAGTGCATGTAAGCGATATCACGAGCTTGTAGTGCTTTCGATGCATCAAGGATTGTTGGGACGATATCTGGGCAATCCATATCTTTAAATGTGATGAATGGGGCAAGGCGAACACCCACTTTATCAGCACCGATTTTTTCAATGACAGCATCAACAACTTCAAGCAGGAAGCGAAGACGATTCTCACGAGATCCACCGTAGTTATCTGTACGCATATTTGAATTTGTGCGAAGGAATTGGTCGATAAGGTAGCCATTACCACCATGGATCTCAACGCCATCAAAACCAGCTTCAATAGCGCGTTCTGCTGCGTAAGCAAAATCGTTAATCACACGATCAATATCTGCTTGATTCATTTCACGAGGTTGAATGCAATCAACCATGTTGCCATTACCTTCGTCATCCGAAATCCAAACTTTAGTTTCGACAGGCGCTAGTGCTGAAGGTGCGATAGGTAGTTCACCTTTCTGGAATGTAGGGTGAGAAACGCGACCCACATGCCATAGCTGGCAAAACATAGCGGCACCTTGGTCGTGTGCAGCTTTAGTTATTGGTTGCCAGCCTTTAACTTGTTCGTCGGTGTAAACACCTGGAGTGAAAGAATAGCCCTGAGAGTCATCTGAAATTTGAGTCGCTTCAGAAATGATTAAACCCGCAGTTGCACGTTGCTTATAGTATGTTGACATCATTTCATTTGGTATGTTGCCTGGTTGACTTGTGCGAGCGCGGGTCATTGGAGCCATGACTACTCGGTTTTGTAAATCCAAATTTTTTAGGTTTGTTTTCTGAAATAATTTACTCATCGGTGTTTCCATTATTTATCCTTAATAAGTCGATAATGACTGCAGCGTAATGGATCATGCTTGGACCCGTGTAGCTTCTGTTGATGGTTGTTATTATATTCTTTCGCTTTATTATGATAATTGGGTAAAATGTAAAATCATTATTCGGATAAACTAAATGATAGGGGGATAGATGGATAAATTTTCTGATATGACCATGTTTGTGAGTATTGTTAAGCACCATGGACTTGCAGCAGCTGGTCGTGACCTTGGTCTTTCTCCCGCGACAATGACTGCAAGACTTCAGGCCCTTGAAGAAAGGTATGGTGTAAAGCTGCTTAATCGGAGCACAAGGCATGTGTCACTGACGGACTCTGGCGAGCTTTATCACAAAGCCTGCATTGAGATATTGGATAACGTGAGTGAAACTGAGAACCTTATCCTGAATGGTGTAAAAGAAGTGAAAGGCTCACTAAAAATCTCTGCGCCAAAGGATATAGGCAAACAATACATTCTGCCTATATTGTCTGAGTTCTGTAAGCTGTATCCAGATGTGGTGCCGTACCTATATTTGAACGATGATATTTCTAATATTGCTGAATCGGGTATAGATATTGTCGTTCGATATGGAGAGCTTGCTGACAGCAGTTTGATATCACGACGATTATCATCAAGCCAACGAGTGTTATGTGCATCGCCAGAATACTTAGCAAAGCACGGCACGCCACTAACGCCACATGACTTGGTTAATCATGATTGTCTTGCAATGATCCGCAGTAATGAGGAACTTAAAACATGGCACTTTCAAGATCAAGACTATAAGAATGCGATCACTGTTATGCCTAAACGATTTTCAGATGATGGTGAAGTTATTCGATGCTGGGCCTTAGAGGGGGTTGGTATCGCGCTTAAATCTGTTCTAGATGTGCAAGACGATATTCATAATTTACGCCTTGTTACCGTGCTTAATGGTTATATGATGAATTTTAATGCATCGACCTCAGCATCAAGCGCAGACTTAAATGTTGTGTATATCAGTAAGAAGTACCAAGCAAAACGAATTAGACTATTTTTGGACTTTTTGTTTGAGAGATTCAGCTGTATGACTAAAAAGCAGTAGGTTCGGATCCTACTGCTATGTAATGTTGACCTAATAACAAATTATTGCTGTAAATTAACCATCACACGACCGCGTACTTTACCTGCCATTAGCTCATGTGCTGTTGCTACAGCTTCATCTAAGCTGATCTCAGTGCCAATAGACGTAAAGTCACCGTCTGTTAATAAATCGGCTAAACGTGCCCATGCTTCTTCTCTGTCTGCAAGCGGACGCATAACACTGTCGATGCCAGCTAACGTAATACCGCGTAAAATAAATGGCGCTACACTTGCTGGAAAATCCATGCCTTGTGCTAAGCCACAGGCTGTCACCACTCCACCGTATTTAAGACCTGCACATACATTGGTAAGAGTATGGCTACCAACAGAGTCAATCGCAGCTGCCCAACGTTCTTTAACCATTGGACGGCCTGGTTCTGACAGTGAATTACGATCGATTATCTCAACTGCGCCTAATGCTTTGAGGTAATCAGCTTCTTCTGGACGACCGGTTGATGCAATAACACGATAACCCAGTTTTGCTAATAAGGTGATAGCAAAGCTACCAACACCACCATTTGCGCCTGTTACTAAAACATCGCCTTTTTCGGGCGTAATACCGTGACGCTCTAATGCAATAACAGATAACATGGCAGTATAACCTGCTGTTCCGATCGCCATTGCTTGCTTTGCAGATAATCCTGCAGGCAGTTTGATTAACCAATCGCTATTGAGACGGGCTTTTTCGGCAAGGCCACCCCAATGTTTCTCGCCCACACCAAAACCATTCAGTAATACTTGATCACCAGCTTGGAATTTGTCGCTATCGCTTTGGGTCACAGTACCGACTAAATCGATACCCGGTACCATAGGAAAGCTACGCACGACAGGGCCTTTACCTGTGATCGCTAAGCCGTCTTTAAAGTTAAGTGTGCTGTAAGCTACATCAATACTCACATCACCTTCAGGCAGTTGTGATTCATCAATTGATTGTACTGAGGCTGTGTATTGATCGTCATTTTTTTCGATTAAGATGCCTTTAAACATGATTTACTCCGAATATAGACTGGTCGTCTATTTAAATGGAAAAATTTTTATAACGTTGAAATTGAATTGGAAACTAATGCCTTGACCGTTATTTTAGAATAAGGCACGTATGATTATTTTAGCTGGTGGCGATGCTGGCAATAAACGTTGCGATATATAAATTCAGCGGTTGCACTGACTGTACGAGTCGCGCACGCATTACTGCGCCTTCCCAACCAATCCAAAAGTACTCAGCTTGTTGTTCGCAGTTGATATCAAGGCTAATGTCGCCTTGTTGTTGCGCAGTCTCTAAACACGCTTGCATCTTGGTTTGCCACACAGTAAAAATGTCTTGCAGCACTAAGCGATAGCTTTGCGGTAAAGTAGCCACTTCTTGGCCTAAATTACCAACTAAACAGCCGCGTTTAAACTCGAATTTAACAATGCCTTGTTTGGCTTCATCGGCGAATTTAACAATACGTTGTAACGGTGCTATAGATTCATCAAGTAAGCATTTATCAAGTTTTGCTGCGAAGTAGTTGGCGTAGTTATCAATTACTGCCTGACCAAAATCTTCCTTACTTTTAAAGTAATAGTAAAAAGATCCTTTCGGTACACCGACTTTTTTTAAGATGCCATCGATACCGGCAGCAGCAAAGCCACTTTCCGTTAATACTTCGACGCCACTGCGAATTAAAAGGGCACGTGTATTACTATTTTCACGGGGTACTTTTGGTGGCCGACCTCGACGAGGTTTAAGCTGATTACTTGTCATATTTTCCATAACAATATTATAGACCAACCGTCTAGTTAATTGCAATGAGCAGATATCAGAAAGATCCTTAAACAGGATCTTTATTGATTTTGATCAGAAAGCAAAAAAGACAGCCGAAGCTGTCTTTTTAATGCAGAGATGAATTAAGCTTGGATTAGAAGCTGTAGTTCATTTGTGCTGAGTAGATCCACGCATCACCACTTGAAGTGAATGTTACTTCTGAAGCTGGATTTGCTTCTGCTAGGCGTTCATGAAATGTTATTTCTTTACCTGAAACTAAGGCTGCTGCGAAATCAAATGATAGTGCCTGTGTTGCTTTGTATGTAACACCTGCAGTATACCATTGACGATCTGTATCTGGGATACTTAACGTTGCTTCACCAGCTTGTTCATCAAATGCATAACCCGCACGTAATGTTACTGCTTCAGAAAGGTAGTATTCACCACCAACTGAATAACGGCTTGAGTTGCTATAGTCTTCTTTTTTCTCTAGACAAGCACCTTTACTACCACCCATCGCTGTTGAATCACAGCCTGAACTTTCGGCAACAATATCACCAAAATCAGACCATGTGCTGTACTGCCAGCTATATGAAACGGCGAATTTATCGGTTAGTTTATGGTAACCAGATACTTCTAAAATTGAAGGTAGATTCAAGTCTAGGCTACCGTCAACTTCTTGTAGACCAGACGTTAAGCCTGTAAATTCACCTTCTAGCTCAGTTTTAACTTTTGATTTGTAGCTAATACCGAAGCGGTTGTTTTCATTAACTTCATATAGCGCACCAACGTTCCAACCAAAACCATAACCATCGCCTTCCATTTTTGCGATGATAGTACTAGGTGTTGCGTTTGGTATGCCTGGAGCTAAAGCGCCTGCATTTCTTTCTAACTCTGCTTTTGCATAAACGAAGCTTACACCAGCGCCTAAGCTTAATTGCTCATTGATACGATAAGAAATATTTGGGTTGAAGTTAACACTCATAATGCTGGTGGTACCAGCTGCTGCACCCGCTAGGTAATCATTATCGTATTCTGTACCAGTACCATAATTAGAATAAATCGCTAAGCCAGCAGCCCATTGACCATTAATTGGTTGGATGTAGTACATCGCTGGAACGACTTGTGCTGGAGCTATATCGTCAGCATTGAAACCTGGTGTTGAACTTGTAACATCAATGTCTGGCGATACATAAGAACCAACAACTGAAAGTTGTGCTTTATCAAAAGTTGCCATTAACGCTGGGTTACGTGCAAGTGATGCTGCATCATCGCCGATTGCTGCTTCACCAGCGAATGCGCGGCCTAGACCTGACGCTGAATGTTCACTTACTTGGAAACCTGCGGCATTTACTTGGCTTGCTGCAAGTAATGCTGTAACTGCTAGAGCAACTTTATTAATTCTCATGTAAACCACCATATAAAATATAAAATATAAAATTAGAAATTATGAATGGATATGCCAGTTCAAATAAAATGAACTTTTTAAATATCCTTAAAACTTGTACTGAAATCTAATTCTTTCGTATTAGATCGTAAAGACATTTTTATAAGAATTTATGACGATCTGTCTACTTTCATAATACTTTTGATGATTAACAATGACTTAACAAACCTTGCTTTTCATTTACATCAATTTGTTAACCGCTTGTTATTAAAGGTTAAATGTTGTTTTTATAAATATTAAATAATAATCAAATAAAACTCCTCTGATCTGTTTGCAAATATGTGAAATATTACTATGAGACTTTGAATTACGTAGAGCTAAGGCTCTATAAAATAGCGCTTTTTTTGGTCGTTATAACAAAAAGGTATACATTTAGAGGTATCTATATTGTTTTTTATGGTTTTTTTGTACTTTATATTTTATGGATTGTATCTTTATTTGAAGGTGTAATTCGTTCTAGAGTGGAGTTTGAGATTTATTTGGCTGGGTCGATAAATGAATATGCCATCCAATAAGATGAACGGCATTGGAATATAGTTTTAACTTAGAATGGTTAGAAGCTGTAGTTTAACTGTGCTGAGTATAACCAAGCATCACCACTCGAAGTAAATGTTTTGGGCTTAGTTGTTATGCCGGGGATCTCTTCTTCGAATGTAACAGTTTTACCTGTAATGAAGGCCGCTGCTAGGTCAAACGATAGGGATTTAGTCGCTTTATATGCCATCCCCGTTGTATACCATTGACGATCTGAATCTGGAATTCCTAATGTTGAGTCAGCTGCCTGCTCGTCATATGCGTAGCCTGCGCGCAACGTTAGGTTTTTAGCTGGATAATATTCAGTGCCGATTGTATAACGACTTGAGTTATTGAAGTTTGTATCTTTCCTTAATACTTCTACGCCCTCTAAATCGTAAGCAACGATATTGCCAAAATCAGACCAAGTTGTGTATTGCCAGCTATAAGACACGGCAAACTTGCTTGTTAGTTTATGATAGCCTGATAGCTCTAAAATTGAAGGGAGTGTATTGTCCATAGTGCCATCAATATCATTAACAATACCTCCGTTTGTTGCGTTCATACCTGAGAAAGTACCTTCTAGTTCCATTTTCGAGCTATGTCTATAGCCAATACCAAAACGATGGTTTTCGTTTATTTCATATAATGCGCCTACATTCCAGCTGAAATTAATACCATCCCCCTCCATGTCGGCAACATTTATTTGGGGCTGATTTGGTTTTAATGGTACGTGTATACTTCTTTTCAACTCTGCAGTTGAGTAGATCGCATTAATACCAGCACCAATACTAAATTGGTCATTGATACGATAAGAGATGTTTGGATTAAATGTTGCAGTCACAATATTTGTGCTACCTGCGGCGGTGTTATTAATATAATTATCAGAGTATTCAGTGCCTGTACCAAAATTAGAGAACATAGCTAAACCAAACGCCCACTGATCATTAATTGGTTGGACATAATATATCGCAGGTACAATTGCAGATGATACGATATCTGTTGCACTATTTGCTGTCGCAGAGCCACCTCCTATAGTTTCCCTATAGCCTGTGATGTTCACATCGGGCGATATATATGTGCCAACAACTGATAGTTGGGCACGATCAAAAGTCGCCATTAATGCAGGGTTACGTGCTAATGATGCGGCATCGTCACCAATTGCCGCTTCACCAGCAAATGCACGTCCTAACCCTGATGCTGAATGTTCATTAATTTGAAAAGCTGCTGCATTCACTTGGCTCGCTGCAAGTAGCGATGCAACTGCAAAAGAGACTTTATTTATTCTCATGGAACCTACCTATTTTAATGAAAACTCTAAATATAATTTCGAATGGATTACAACTGCCGTATGTCAGGTGTTGAAATTCGAATTGAAATCTAACCCTTTAGTGTTACCCCGTAAATGTGCGGCTATAATATTCATTATTACATTTAGTTCTATGTGGGTTTTATAGTGGTTAGGGTTCTCAAGTTATTGATGTGTAAGTTTTTATCTTGTTGTTATTTATATTGTTTTTGTTTTTGTTGGTAGTGGGTAGCTTAAGTATGCAGTGTTTGTAAAGGAGGGTAAAAGACAGTAAAGTTTATCTTAAGCATCAAATCAATAGAGTTTGTACTCTGGATTTAGGGTTGTTAAATCATTGATTAGAAAGCTTTACAGAGCTAAAAAGCGGCTGATGCCGCTTTGGTTTTTAGAGGAAGTGAGGTAGCTATTCTCCAATATTACTTGGTGCGCTTTTCTTCTCTTTTAATTGTTCAGAGAATTGACCTAGTACATTATGCATTTGTTGTAATTTACCTAGAAATGCAGCAATTGCTACGTCAAACCCTTCTTCATTTGTTTTTGGTAATGCTTGCTGGTCTTCAACTAACTCTTCCATATAAGGTAAGAATCGATTTGAATTTGCTTTGAAGCCACTATCAGCAGCAAAAATCGCGCTAAATTTACCCATTTTACGTTTGCTTAATAACGTTAAGAACTCATCCGCCTCGATAGCTGGGTGGTAAAAGTTTTTTAGCTGTGCAGTTAGCTGTTCATGAAGTTCTTGATTTGTCATAGCGCCGGTATTCTTATCGATAAAAGGGTCGGTATTATATACCTAAGTTAGTTCAAGATGCTATATCAGAGACTCGCTTGGGTATCGGCACCTGAACTAGATTGGGTATTGTATTTTTCTGTTGATGAAATTAGGTTATGCTCGTTCATTTATATTCTAAATGTGATCTAGCTCAATTTTGCTAGATTTAGACCTGAAAATCATGCTTTAATGTTCGGTCAACGGAATGGTTTAGCAAGATTCATATCTGCTTAGTTGTATCAGTTAACAGCTGTGCTGACAGCTGTTAACTGATACATTTATGAGGACGTAATAAGATGAAAAAAATTCTTGTGATCGGAGGCGGTGCTGGTGGCCTTGAGCTTGCTACGCAACTGGGTCGTAAATTGGGGAAAAAAGGCAAAGCGAGCATTACGCTGGTGGACCGTAACAAAACCCATTTATGGAAACCGTTATTACATGAAGTGGCGACAGGTTCACTTGATACCGGTATTGATGCGCTTAGTTATGCTGCACATGCGAAGAACCAAGGTTTTGATTTTCAATTAGGCAATTTTTCAGGTTTAGACCGTGACACGAAAACAGTAACCATTGCACCTTTATATAATGATTGTGACGAATTACTGATTGCTGAGCGTACCTTGCAATACGATTACTTAGTATTAGCTATTGGTAGTATGTGTAATGACTTTAATACTAAAGGTGTTAAAGAGAACTGTATTTTCTTAGACAGTCCTGATCAAGCACATCGTTTTCACAAAGCATTATTAAATCAATTTTTATTGCATGGCGCAAACAAAGCTAAAGATGCAAAAGTAAATATTGCCATTGTGGGCGCTGGTGCAACTGGTGTTGAACTTTCTGCTGAGTTACACAATACCGCATCACAATTATCGGCTTATGGTTTTACTAATGTAAACCAAGAATCGTTAAATGTAACTTTAGTTGAAGCGGGTAAGAGTATTTTACCAGCATTACCGTCACGTATTTCTGCTGCAGCACATCATGAGCTAACTAAAATTGGTGTCGATGTACGAACCGAAACGATGGTAACGGAAGCGAATAGTGAAGGCTTGGTAACGAAAAATGGTGACACTATTCCTGCATCATTGATGGTATGGGCTGCAGGTATTAAAGCGCCTGACTTTATGAAAGACATTGCTGGGTTGGAAACGAATCGTATTAACCAGATCGTGGTTAAAGGTAGTTTACAAGCAAGCCGTGATGATAGTATTTTTGTTATTGGTGATTTAGCCTCTTGTGCACAAACTGATGGTTCATTTGTACCGCCGCGTGCGCAAGCCGCACATCAAATGGCAACTATTGCGTTTAAAAATATCGTGACGTTAATACAGGGTGGGTCAAGGCTAAAACCTTTCGTTTATCATGATCATGGCTCATTGGTGTCGTTAAGTGGCTTTAGTACTGTGGGTAGCCTGATGGGTAACTTGACTAAAGGTAGCATGATGGTTGAAGGTCGTATTGCGAGAATGGTGTATATTTCGTTGTATCGTATGCACCAAGTAGCATTACACGGTTATGTAAAAACCGGACTGATGATGTTGGTTGGTAGTTTGAACCGGGTATTACGTCCAACGTTGAAACTGCATTAATCGCGACTAGATTAAGGTTTAGATAGTTAAAAGGAATGGCCTAGTGGTCATTCCTTTTTTGTTACCTCATATTTATTCGACAAGCTGTTTTTGACCGTATTCGTTAACCGGATTGGCTAAACTGTTTGTGTTAAGTTAAATAGAAATTGGTGTTTTGCTTTTTTCTCCACCGATCTCACGGACTAACTTCGGCACTAAAAAACCCGGTAAGCGTAATAAGAGTTGGTTCATTATCTCGACCGCTTTCTCTTCAGGTACGTCAAAATGACTTGCCCCTTCGACTTTATCGAGTAGATGTAAATAGTAGGGCTGAATTCGATTATCAAAAAGGCGTTCGTGTAATTCCACCAAATCATCAGCATTGTCATTTATGTCGGCTAATAACACGGCTTGGTTATATAAACTGATGCCAGCAGTGGTGAGTTTAGCTAACGCAGCGGGCAATTCAGCGGCTAATTCATTAGGGTGATTAATGTGTAATACGACACTGCAACGCAAGCTCGATTTTTTAAGCAGCGTAACGAACTCATTGGTAACACGGCTTGGCATCACCACAGGTAAACGTGTATGTATGCGTAGACGTTTAAGGTGTGGGATCTGCTCTAATTGTTCAACCAGCCAGCCAAGTTGCTTATCGTTCGCCATGAGAGGGTCACCGCCACTAAAAATGACCTCGATGATCTCGGGTTTAGAACGGATATAGTCAATCGCTTGTTGCCATTCATGTTTGTTATTACTATTGTCTTGATAAGGAAAATGACGGCGGAAACAATAGCGACAGTTGATCGCACAACCGCCACGGACAATAAAGAGTACACGGTTGGTATATTTATGCAGTAACCCTGGTACCACAGATTCATGCTCATCAAGAGGATCTTTAATAAATCCGGTCTTTTGGATGAACTCTTGCTGGTTGGGCATCACTTGCAAAAATAGCGGGTCTTTTGGGTTGCCTTTTTCCATGCGATTGACAAAGGATTGTGGCACGCGCATTGGGAATAATTGTCTTGCCGCATAATCTGATTGGAAAGATACTTCGGGAAGTTCTAGTATAAAAAGTAGCTTTCGGGGATCTGAAATGGCGTTAGCTAAGTCTTTTTTCCAATTTTCCTGCATATTTTGATCATTTCGGGTTATCATTTGCGGCATTATTGAACTCTATTTTTTTCATGAGGATAACATGGCATCATATAAAACCAGTGACTTTAAAGGCGGTTTAAAATTCATGCTTGATAATGAGCCTTGCTCTATCATGGAGCATGAGCATGTAAAACCAGGTAAAGGCCAAGCGTTTCATCGCGTTAAAGTTCGTCGTTTAATTTCTGGTAAAGTAATCGAAAAAACATTTAAGTCTGGTGAATCAGTTGAAGCAGCAGACGTAATGGAATCAGAATTAGCGTATCTATATAACGATGGCGAATTCTTCCATTTTATGAACAATGAGACATTTGAGCAAGTAGCAGCTGATATTAAATCCGTTGGTGATACAGCTAAATGGCTTGTTGAACAAGATATCTGCGTTATTACTATGTGGAACGGTAACCCTATTGCTGTTACAGCACCAAACTTTGTTGAATTGGAAGTAACAGAAACAGATCCTGGCCTAAAAGGCGATACTCAGGGGACTGGTGGTAAACCTGCAACATTAACTACAGGTGCCGTTGTACGCGTACCTCTATTCATCCAAATCGGTGAAGTGGTGAAAGTTGATACACGTTCTGGCGAATATGTTGGCCGTGTAAAATAAGTTGATTTTGCGCTAATTAAATTAGCGTTAATGAACGATAAAATGCCAGTCTTTGACTGGTATTTTAGTTTTTAGAAAACGATTAAATACGTAGAAATAATAGTATTAATTAAAGTAAGCCTGATGGCTTTAATGAGTGCTATGTAGATCATTAATATTATTCACATTTAAGCAGTGATAACCGGGGTAGATATGAGTGAATTAAATTGGCAACCGAGTGCAAGTTTTAATGCACTGCGTGCTCGCGCTAAACTATTAAATGTGATCCGTGAGTTTTTTGCGCAACGAGATGTGTTAGAAGTTGATACGCCGGCGATGAGCCAAGCCGCTGTTACCGACGTACATTTAGATGCATTTAGCACCGTATTTGTTGGCCCTGGTTACAGCGAAGGTCTGCCCTTATATTTGCAAACATCACCTGAATTTCACATGAAAAGATTGCTAGCAGCAGGTAGTGGTTGTATTTACCAGATGAGTAAATCATTCCGAAATGAAGAAGCCGGACGTCATCATAACCCTGAATTCACTATGCTGGAATGGTACCGTATTGGCTTTGACCATTTTCAACTAATGGATGAAATGTCTAAGTTACTGACCTTGGTACTCGGTTCAGGTAAAGAGCAACGTTTTACTTACCAAAACGCATTTAAGCAGTTTTTACAGTTAGACCCTTTGGTTGCATCAATGGATGAGTTACGCAACGCGGCAAAAGCGTATAACGTTTATGATGTCGTCGTTAATGAACCCGACCGAGATACGATTTTACAGCTATTATTTTACGTGGGTGTCGAAAGCCAAATCGGTCAAGATGTGCCGTGTTTTATTTATGATTTCCCTGCATCACAAGCGGCATTGGCTCGTATTAGTCAGCAGGACACACGAGTCGCAGAGCGTTTTGAGGTGTATTTTAAAGGTATTGAGCTTGCAAATGGATTCCATGAATTAGCGGATGCAAAAGAACAGTTATCACGTTTTACCGCAGATAATAACAAGCGTAAAACGATGGGCTTACGAGAGCAACCTATTGATCATTATTTAATTGATGCATTAACCGCAGGTTTTCCTGATTGCGCAGGTGTCGCGTTAGGTATTGATAGGTTAGTGATGTTAGCTACGGATGCGAACAGCCTAAATGACGTAATCGCCTTTCCAACACCGCGTGCATAATTTGTGTTTAAAGCAAAAGGGGTGAGTCGTTCTTATTGAATCTTAGCAACATTCACTCAGCCCTTCTGTTTTTAGATGACGGTTATCTTAAGCTACCTTTTTTCATACTCATTACATGGCCGCTATCACTGACTTTTATGCCATGTTTTACATTCAGATCCAATTGGTGCAGGGCAATACGAATATTGTGCTCTTTAAATACTTGACTGATACGGGTGTTAAGTGCGTGTGTCATGGTCAAACGATGGCCCATTTCTGCGACATAACAACGCACTTCAAAGCATAATGAATGTTGGCCAAATTCAATAAAGAATACTTCAGGTCCTGGATTATCAAGGCTTAAACTATTTTCTTCGGCACAGCCTAATAGCAGTTTGGTAACCAGTTCAATATCAGAATTAAATTCGACACCGATATTAATGATCACGCGGGTAATTGAATCGGATAGAGACCAGTTAATAAATTGTTCAGTGATAAAAGCTTTATTTGGTACGATAATTTCCTTTCTATCCCAATCGACAATAGTTGTGGCGCGGGTCTGAATTTTACTGATACTACCGGTTAATTGACGGATTGTGACGGTATCACCAATACGAATCGGTTTTTCAAATAAGATAATCAGGCCGGATACGAAGTTGGCAAAAATTTCTTGTAAACCAAAACCTAAGCCGACTGTTAATGCAGCCACTAACCATTGTGTTTTTGCCCAATCGACACCTAAAAAGTTAAATCCGACGACAAAACCAATTGAAATCGTCATGTATTTGGCTAACGTCGTGATCGCAAAACCTGTACCAGGGCTAAGATCGAGATGTTGCAAAATAAGCAGCTCTAGTGCACCCGATAAATTACGTACTAATACTAACGTTAGTGCAAAAATAGTGATGGCTAATAGGCAGCTCTTTAAGGTAATCGGATCGATATATTCAACCCCGTTTAGGGTATTGGCTGCATCCCAAAGCGTGATGGTATCGAGGAAGGTAAAGGCACTTTGAATTTCAGACCAAAATAGTGCATTTAATGCGACGAATAATAAGGTTAATAAAGTACGTAATAAGCCGAGCGATTGTGCGCTGATTTGATCCAGATCGATCTCGGGCTCTTCGATATCAAAATGGCTTTCTTGACTGGTATTTTGCTCGCCCTTTTCAACTTCTTTCGCACGTTGAGCAATAATATCGATACGTTTGGCTTTCGCTCGTTCAAAGGCCAGACGACGTTTTTGTAAGTGCATACCACGGCGTATCAAATAATAAGTGAGTAAGAAGAACACGCCCATGAATAAGGATGATTCCATCTGTTTTAGCAATACTTGCGCCGTATAGAGGTAGCCCATGAGTGCGATGATGGCTGATGCGATTGGTGCCATGATAAAGACAGTCCAAATCGTGTGGTGGACAATGTGCGGTTTGCCGTTATTTTTTTTCTTATACGTTAGCGGTAATTTTTCGCGATATAAGCGGTAGTAGAACTGCGTTAATGCACAACAAGTAATGATAAAGGCAAGACGACCTAGCGATCCATCATAAGCTTGTTCTGGATACTGATAACAAAGCACTTGGATGATGTAAGAGGGCCAAGAGATAAAAAATAGCACCTGATAATAACCCCAAATTTTTGCGATTAGTTCTTTATCTATTTTAAGGTGAATTTGTAGTAAGCCCTTATGGCGGGTGAGGTTACGCATAAACAGGTATATCACTAACAAAAATAGCGAATCTTGTAACGCGTGGCCAATATTTACTGCAAAGGGGAACTCCCATGCGCTAATAAGTAGCTCTGTAATAATAAGCAGTGAAAGCGGCAAAATCAGTGCATCGGCAAATGAATACGCGAGATTCCGTAAGGTATAAGAAAACTTATCCTTTGTTACTTTACCAACCTTTGGATATGTTTCGGCTATATGCTTGGTAAAATATTTATTCAGGGGAGCATGTAAATAAGTGAGACCTAGAATGAATAACAGCGCCAAACTTAACGTTGCTAAAGGCACAGAGAGTATGGCTTGTGGGATCGTGATACTGTTATCGATCGAGGCGATCCAAAGCATACTCGCCAAAAGTTCTGAAATTGTTTGAGTATTTATGAATGGAGAACTCGGCACCCAGAATAAATGCTCATCAGCCTGCTGTTTAATTTGTACTAATGTGCTATTCATTTTGCTGTAGCTGACTTTTAATTTTGTTTGCTCGTAGATATGATTATCTAAACTTGAAATAAGTTGGCTGAGTAACAGTCGACGTAATTCAATAAATCGTAACAGACTCTCATGTTCTGCAGGTGTGAGTGTTTTTGTTGCTAATGGCAGACTGTCTAATTGTGTCTGCATTTTTTTATAGCGAAAGCGTGCTAGGCGACTTTCAACAATTTCATTTTCAAGTTTTTCTAGTGGTGGCTCACTCGGTAAGCTACTTACTTGAGCCCGTAAGTTTTCACCAAACGCAGAGCTGATTTTTAACCATTCTACTTGCTCATTAAAATTAGTGAGCGTTGTAGTGAGCGCATCTACTTGCTGTGTAACTTCTTGTTGTTTACGTTGAATTATTTCATTTTTAGCTGAAACGGTTGCAAGTTCTTTAGATAGTTCTTGATTGATTTCGAGTTGTAGCTGTAAAAATGGAGAACTAATCAGTGATGAATCATTGATTTGTTTACTGCGCGCAATCGCGTCTTCGGTTTCCTTGCGCAATATGCTATTACGTAAGTCAGTCAGTATTGTTAAGTACTTACTGACATCTTTTTGTTCTCGCCGTATTAAACGGCGATTGAGCTGCGCTAATTCACTGCGATTACTGGCACTGAGTTGTTCAAGCTCTAACATCTGGATTTTCGTTGATAATGATGATTCTTTGATTTGCAGTGAAATTCGTAGGGCTTCTTGTTCACTATTTAAACTACCGTTTCCTGTGCTTATCAGCTTGTCAGATTCTTTTTGCGTATTGGTTAGTTTACTACGTAAGCGTTCAATATCAGTTTGAAATGAACTGATTCTAATGCCTATGGTGGTGAGTTCGCTACTACGCGCCTGCTGCTGTTGTTTTAAATCGGTAAGGTTGGAATTTTGTTTCGCAATTGCTTGATCGACTTTATTTAATGACCAGTCGCTTGGATCGGCAAATTTTGCTGATATATAGTCTGCAATCTTGGCTTTTAATGTTTGTGATGTGACAGGGTAGTCGTCAATGATTTTTTGATAACTAACGGCTGTTTGACGGGCATCTGTGTCTTCGATGAGATCTTTTAAAGCTTGTTGATAATACTTGAGCTGTAATTTAACCGAAGGTGTAGGCTCTAGTTCTTCAAGCTGAGATATGGTGTTGTTAAGCTGAGCCTCACCATAACTAAGCTGTGCATAAACTGGCGTAAAAAATAATGAAAATAGAATAAGTAAAATTACATAATTTTTAGTCATCATAATATTTCATAAACACAATTAATAATGTCATTTAATCTCGGTTTATCCGTTTTCAAACTGTATTAATCGGCCTATTTCTTTCCTGCATTCCATGTTTCAAAGAGGGCGGCTGAGACCACTAATACTCCTCCCGTGATGGTGGCAGCATTGGGGATTTCACCTAAAAAAGGGATCGCTAGCAAACTACCGTAAAGCGGCTGTAAACAGGAGATAAGACCAACTGTTTTGGCTTTTAGGTAGCGTAATGCTGTCACTAGCAGTGTGTGTGGCATCGCTGTAAAGCAAATTCCTAACACAACTAATAACGTCCAACTGTCATTATTTATACCTGCTAAGTCTACACCCAAAAATGGTGAAAGCATACACGCGGTTAATAATGTTTGATAAAACATGGTGTGTGGGCCACTGTAGTGGGATAGCTTACGTTTGTAGAGTATATTTCTTAAAGTAAACAAAAATGCGGAGCTAATACCGCTGATAATACCGAGAGTCACATCATTCTCTAGAGACAGTTCCGGTACTAATAAGCTAATGCCGATTAGTACCACTAATGCCGAGATTATATCTTGACCTTGTATTTTTTCGCGATTAAACAAAGGTTCTAAAAATACCGTCATCACAGGATAAGTGTAGAAGGCAATAAGCCCTATCGCAATGGTCGACAGCTGCATACCTAAGAAGAAGGTTACCCAGTGAGCGCCCACTAACGCGGCTAATAATACGGCCCAGCCATAATCGCTTAACTTATTTAATCGCAATGGCTGCTTGGTGATTTTTAATAATAAACACAGCACAGTACTGGCGATAACGCAGCGAATAATGGTGATATCAAGTGCACTTAATGGAATGAGTTTAGAAAATAATGTGGTGCCGCCAAGTAATAGCGTTGCTGAGTGTAGAGCCCAAAGCCCTTGTTTATGTTGTTCCATTTATTACTTACATCCTTGCAATAGTTAGCCAGATCAATTGGCAGCATTCATATTTATTTAGTGATTATAACCTTTGTATAGAAATAATAATGGCATTGCTGTGGTTATTTAAATATTGAATATACAGGGTTAGGTTGGTTATTGAGGGGGAATGTTACCCATTAAAACTTTTACGTTTATAATGAGTAACATTATCCTAGCTATTACGCTTAGATTATCTTATTTATTCTTGATTCGGGCAAATGCTTCACCCATTACTGTTGCTGTTGTTGGCTGTAATTCATCAACAAATTCAACGGCATCTTTGGTAAATACAGCAACGATCGTTGAGCCTAGTTTAAAGCGACCCATTTCTTCGCCTTTTTCGATAACGATTGGCGCTTGGTTTTCATATGTCCAACGTACGATCTCTTTATTCTTTGATGGTGCGATAGTGCCGTGCCAAATTGTTTCAATTGAGGCTACGATTGTTGCGCCAACTAATACCATTGCAAATGGACCAACCTCGGTATCAAAGATAGCGATAGCACGTTCGTTACGTGCAAATAAATTTGGTACATTTTGCGCTGTGAGTGGATTAACTGAAAACAGATCGCCCGGTGCAAAAATCATTTCTTTTAACGTACCAGTAATTGGCATGTGGATACGGTGGTAATCACGTGGCGATAAATATACTGTCGCGAAATCACCATCTTCGAATTTATTTGCAAGTTGACGATCACCACCAAGTAGTTCGCACACACTGTAATCATGGCCTTTAGCTTGCACTATACGACCTTGTGTAATTGGACCTGCTTGGCTTACTGCTCCATCAACGGGTTGGCATAACATGTTATCGTCAGCATTGATTGGACGTACGCCTTCTTTAAGTTCACGGGTAAAAAACTCGTTGAATGTTTGGAAGTGTGCTGGATCTGAATGTTTTGCTTCATCCATGTTCACATTGTAACGCTTGATAAACCAGCCGATTACATTGGTGGTTACTTTACCGTGAGCACCATTGGCAAATAAACCAATAAGACGAGATAAACCATGTTGAGGAAAGCAGTATTGGGCAATAACTTTAAGCTTGTCTAGCACCTGAGAGCCTCTTAAATAATTGAATAAGTTAGAATTAACGCTATTGTAACAACTTTGGATATTGTTGTCATAATTTGCGTCATGCGTTTAATTAGACAATGGTTATTTTGCGATTTAGGTAAGCAAGATAACCCAGCGTCATTTTTAGTTGTATTATTAATTGTGTACGAGTTACTTACGCACTGGAACATGACGAGTTGGACGATTGTCTAACATTGTTTCTAAAATGCGGAGATAGTTATCAAAGCGTACTTTTTTGATTTTTCCTTTTGCCACAGCTTCTTGCAGTGCACAGCCAGGATCATTTTTATGTTTACAATCGCGGAAGCGACATTCACCTAAGAAATCTCTAAACTCGATAAAGCCATTAGCGATCTCTTCGGGTTTCATGTGCCATAGCGAGAATTCACGTACACCTGGTGAGTCAATAAGATCACCACCTGATGGGAAATGATATAAACGCGCTGTTGTTGTTGTATGGGTACCAAGACCTGATTTTTCCGATACATCACCCACATCGACATTTAATTCGGGCATCAAGGCATTAACTAGTGATGATTTACCTACGCCTGATTGACCCACAAAGATAGTGGTATTATCTTTCAGTAGACCTTGTAGTTCACTTAACCCCTTACCTTCGATAGATGATACTTGCCATACTTCGTAGCCAATATCACGGTAAGTTTGTAGCTGCTGGTTAATGGTGAATAATTCATTGGTGCTTAATAAGTCAATCTTATTTAATAAGATCACTGGACGGATTTTCACATCTTCGGCAGCAACAATATAACGGTCGATAATATTGGTTGAGAATTCAGGTACGACAGAGGATACGATCACAATCTGATCGATATTAGCCGCAATCGGTTTAATACCGTCATAAAAATCGGGACGGGTTAATACGGTTCTGCGTTCGTGTACTGCTTCGATAATGCCAGAAATGCCTTGCAGCTGTTCATTACCTAAGCGCCAAACGACACGGTCACCTGTTACTAAGCTCGCAATAGAACGACGTAGATTACAGCGGTGAATGACCCCATTCTCATCTTCTACATCAGCATGTTGACCAAAGCGGCTAATTATTACACCTTCTTGCTTTTGGCCGAGAAGAGCATCATCCCATTCTCGTGTATCTTGCTTTTCTAAACGTTTAGTCTGGTTGCTACGTACGCGACGTATTTGACCTTGGGTTAAATGTTTCTTTTTAGCCACGGGTAATTTAATTCCTGAGTTGTAACAAGCGTATTGTAGTACAGCTGCTGCTGAACATCGCATTTCGAGGTCGATTGAGTATAATAACCTTAAATATACGATTAAACGACAACTATTAGGATCCCATCTATGCAACTCGCCGACAACGCTGCGCAATTTAATGAAAATAATTTAGTTTGGATTGACTTAGAAATGACTGGTCTTGATCCAGAAAAATGTCTAATCATTGAAATTGCAACTATCGTCACTGATAGTGAATTAAACATTCTTGCAGAAGGACCTGTATTAGCTATTCACCAAGATAAAATCGAACTTGATAAGATGGATGAGTGGTGTACAACTCACCATACTAATTCGGGTCTTGTTGAACGTGTATTAGCAAGTAAAGTCACTGAAAAAGAGGCTGTTGAACAAACATTAACATTCTTACACCAGTGGGTACCTGCGGGTAAATCACCATTATGTGGTAACAGCATTGGCCAAGACCGTCGTTTCTTAGTGAAATATATGACGGAATTAAATGATTATTTCCATTACCGTAATGTGGATGTGAGTACGATTAAAGAGTTAGGTCGCCGTTGGTGTCCTGAGGTTGTGTCGAGTTTCCATAAGGAAGGTTTGCATTTAGCACTGGATGATATTCGTGAATCAATCGGTGAATTACAGCATTATCGTCAACACATGTTTAAAATTTAAGCAGCGGAACGACTGGTTGGATAAATTTACGACCTTATAGTCGAAACATTCGGCAATATCAGGTTTTTTTATAATAAAGCTTTGGTCTATGCTTGCAAAAACCAGTCGGTTCTATATAATTCGGCACCTAAGATGAGATGCGGTACTAGCTCAGTTGGTAGAGCGCAACCTTGCCAAGGTTGAGGTCAAGAGTTCGAGCCTCTTGTACCGCTCCAATCTTATCTTAGAATACCAAATAGAATTCCGAAGCGGTACTAGCTCAGTTGGTAGAGCGCAACCTTGCCAAGGTTGAGGTCAAGAGTTCGAGCCTCTTGTACCGCTCCAAATTCAGATTTTTTGAATGTTAATTCACTCGAATGATCGAATAGTTACTGAAACTTTAAATCAGACAGATGCGGTACTAGCTCAGTTGGTAGAGCGCAACCTTGCCAAGGTTGAGGTCAAGAGTTCGAGCCTCTTGTACCGCTCCAATTTTCTATCCCAGTGATAAGAAAATAAGTTGAGAAACTATAAATCAAAAT
>Ga0209395_1000324_pt1 | contig 71350 bp, 61 predicted proteins | sample GOMGulsemesocosm_3_FD_184635 | JGI IMG/M metagenome (GOLD analysis project Ga0209395, IMG submission 184635) | Methane-oxidizing microbial communities from mesocosms in the Gulf of Mexico - GOM9D Gulf of Mexico (SPAdes) (version 2) | ecosystem: Environmental > Aquatic > Marine > Cold seeps...
TCCTTAATATAAGACTCAAAGCTTTTTACTGCTTCCTTTGCCTGATCCTCAGACAAAACGGGAGTTAAAATGAAAACAGTTTCGTACCTATTCATATCTTTTTATTTTAAATTGAGTGCAAAAATAATTATTTTTTCTTGAATAACAATGTCTTAACCAATTTATTTCATGCTCTTAAGCACTTATTTCACCAAGAAACTAAGAACAACTTTTAAAATAATTCAATATTATAAACAATAGAATCTATAAATTGCAATAATCCTACAATTTTAAAACGTTGTAAAGGTATTCAAATTAAACAAAAACACACTTATTCAGAGTACCGAAAGATTTAATATTATTTGACATTTTGATACTTGTATATAAATTTAGTTTATGTATATTTGTCGTTCAATTATTGCTATGAGCAACTTTGTAGTATCTGCAAGAAAATATCGCCCACAAACATTCAATTCTGTCGTAGGACAGGGTTCTATTACAACTACGCTTAAAAATGCTATCTCTAAAAATCATTTAGCTCAAGCTTTTTTATTCTGTGGTTCTAGAGGGGTTGGTAAAACTACTATTGCTCGTATTTTGGCAAAAACTATTAATTGTTACAATTTAGATGAACATACTGAGCCGTGTAACAATTGTGAATCATGTACATCCTTCAATGAAGGACACTCATTTAATATTTTAGAATTAGATGCGGCGTCAAACAATTCGGTAGATGATATTAGAAATGTAATTGACCAAGTTAGAATTGCACCACAGGTTGGGAAATATAAGATTTTCATTATTGATGAGGTGCACATGTTATCTTCTGCCGCTTTTAATGCCTTTTTAAAAACATTAGAAGAACCACCTGAACATGCTATTTTCATTCTAGCAACAACAGAAAAACATAAGATATTACCAACCATTTTGTCAAGATGTCAAATTTTTGACTTTCACAGAATTAAAGTAGATGACACCGTAAGTCATTTAAAAGCAATTGCTGTAAAAGAAAACATTAAAACTGAAGATAAAGGATTACATATTATAGCTCAAAAAGCAGATGGTGCCTTAAGAGATGCCTTATCCATTTTTGATCAAATCGTTTCTTTTAGTAACGGTAACATTACGTATGATACGGTTATTGAAAACTTAAACGTTTTAGACTACGACTACTTTTTCAAGATTGTAAACTTTGCAATGGATTCAAATATTAATGGAAACCTAGTCTTGTTCAATGACATTCTTCAAAAAGGGTTTGACACATCATCATTCATCACTGGATTAGCAGAACATTTAAGAAACCTTTTAGTATGTAGAGATAAATCATCAGTAGCACTTTTAGAAGTTCCAGATGACATTAAAGCAAACTATTTAGAGCAAGCTAAAAAAGTAGATTTACAATTCTTACTACTTGGACTTGATTTACTGAGAGATACAGAAGTTAACTTTAAGGCCAGTAAAAACAAACGTTTACATGTTGAAATTTCACTAATGAAATTTTCGTCTATTAAAGCGAATCTAGAAAAAAAAAAAATCTAATTGACATTAACCAAATTGATATTATCAATTTTGAAGGTCAAGGTACAACTCAAAAGAAACAACAAAACTCAACTACAGATACAGAAGAACCAGTTAAAGCCATTAATAGAGGTTTAAATGTTGAACGTAAAAGAGTAAGCAAACCAACAGGACAATTACAATCTACTAACATTGGAATCAAATCAATTTTAAACCCTAAAATTGACATTGATATTGCCCAAGAAAAAGTTGATTTAAAAAATGCACCTTATGAAAAAGTGAGTGGTGACGCTTTTGAACACGCCTGGAAAGAGTATTCGTTAAAAGCCAAAAGAGAAAAAAATAATAGCTTATTCTCTACTCTATCTAATGCAAACCCACAATTAGGCTCTGATTTAATTATCAATATTACCATAAAAAACTCAATTGCGCTAAATGAATATGAAATTCAAAGACCTGAATTAGTTAAATTTTTAAGAACTAAATTGAGAAATCATTCAATTGACATTAAGCATACTGTCTTAGAAAATGCCAAAATTGAATACAATGATTCAAAATCAAAGTTCAAAAAATTATTGAACGAGAATCAATCTTTAGATAAATTTAGAAAATTATTCAATTTAGATATTGACGCATAATTAAAACGGTTTCACACTTACGTTTCATCTTATTACTAATAAAAGTAAAAACTTACTCAACTTTAGCGGTATTGAGTAGTAAATATCTCAATTTATTTATAAATTTGTTGGTCTTACTTATAAGACATTAAATATCTAAATATATGAGCACAAAATCAAAAATTATCTATACAAAAACGGATGAAGCACCATTATTAGCTACTCATTCATTTTTGCCAATTGTAAAAGCCTTTGCAAGTACTGTAAATGTTGAAATTGAAACTAAAGATATTTCTTTAGCGGCAAGAATTCTATCTACATTTCCAGAGTTTTTAAAAGATGATCAAAAAGTAAATGATGCTTTAGCTGAATTAGGTGTTTTAGTAAAATTACCAGAAGCTAATATTATTAAATTACCAAATATTTCAGCTTCAATTCCTCAATTAAAATCTGCAATAGCTGAATTACAAGAGAAAGGATATGGTATACCCTCTTTTCCAGATGAACCAAAAACAACTGAGGAGAAAGATATATTTTCAAGATATAACAAAATAAAAGGTTCTGCTGTTAATCCTGTTTTACGTGAAGGGAATTCTGACCGTAGAGCACCAAAAGCTGTTAAAAATTACGCAAAGAAAAACCCACATCCAATGGGTGCTTGGGCTTCTGATTCTAAAACACATGTTGCAACCATGACAAGCGGAGATTTTGCTCATAACGAAAAATCTGTTACTATTTCTGAAGCTACTGATGTGAAAATAGAATTAGTTAAAACTGACGGAAGTATTTCAGTTTTAAAATCGTCAGTTCCCTTATTAGACGGTGAAATTATTGATGCTACAGTTTTAAGCAAAAAAGCGTTATTAAGCTTTTTAGAAACTGAAATTAAAGATGCGAAAGCCCAAGGTGTATTATTTTCACTACACATGAAAGCAACAATGATGAAAGTATCTGATCCAATTATTTTTGGACATGCCGTATCCGTTTTCTTTAAATCTGTTATAGATAAACATGCAACAACTTTAAACGAATTAGGTGTTGATTTTAAAAATGGATTTGGAAACTTAATTGAGAAACTAAGTGAGCTACCTGCTGATAAAAAAGCAGAAATAGAAGCAGATATTGAAGCATGTTATGCTAAAAATCCAGAAATAGCTATGGTTAATTCTGATAAAGGAATCACTAATTTACATGTGCCATCTGACATTATCATTGATGCATCTATGCCTGCAATGGTTAGATCTTCAGGTCAAATGTGGGATAAAGCTGGTAAACTACAAGACACTAAAGCCGTAATTCCTGATAGTTCTTACGCTGGAATTTTCACTGCAACTATCAACTTCTGTAAAGCTAACGGAGCATTTGATCCAACTACAATGGGAACTGTTCCTAATGTAGGATTAATGGCTCAAAAAGCTGAAGAATATGGTTCGCATGATAAAACGTTTGAAATTGAAGCTGACGGAGTAGTTAGAGTTATTGACGGAAATGGTACCACTTTAATGGAGCATACGGTTGAAACTGGAGATATTTGGCGAGCTTGTCAAGCTAAAGATTTACCAATTCAAGATTGGGTAAAATTAGCAGTAACAAGAGCTAAGGCTTCTGGAATGCCAGCTGTTTTTTGGTTGGACGAAAACAGAGCTCACGATAGAGAAATTATTAAAAAAGTAAATGCATATTTACCAAATCATGATACAACAGGATTAGACATTCAAATTATGTCTCCTGAAAAAGCATGTGAACATACATTAGCAAGAGTTAAAGCTGGTAAAGACACAATTTCTGTTTCTGGAAATGTACTTAGAGACTATTTAACTGATTTATTTCCAATTTTAGAAGTAGGAACATCTGCAAAAATGTTATCAGTTGTTCCATTAATGAATGGTGGTGGCTTATTCGAAACTGGTGCTGGTGGTTCAGCTCCAAAACATGTTCAACAGTTTACTAAAGAAGGACATTTAAGATGGGATTCTTTAGGTGAGTTTTTAGCATTAGCTGTTTCATTAGATCATTTAGGTACTGTAAATAATAATTCAAAAGCTGTAATTTTAGGAAACACTTTAGATGATGCTACAGATAAATTATTAGAAAACAAAAAAGGACCTTCTAGAATCGTAAATGAGTTAGACAATAGAGGAAGCCATTATTATATTGCTATGTATTGGGCTGAAGCATTAGCTAATTCTGATGATGCTAGTTTAAAAGCAAAATTCTCTCAAATCTCTAAGGATCTACAAGCTAAAGAATCTACTATTTTGGCTGAATTAGACAATGCTCAAGGTCCTGCTGTTACTATTGGTGGATACTATGAACCTAATGAAAAATTAGCGATTATGGCAATGCGTCCAAGTCAAACATTAAATGCTATTATTGATAGCATATAAACAATTATTCATTTTCAATAAAAACACCCATTTCAATTTAATTGAAATGGGTGTTTTATTTAACCAATATACTTTTTCTAACTTAAGAATTTACCATATGATTAGCCACCATTGGAAACATAGTATATAAAGAATACTTTGATCGATCATCCCAGTCTAATTCTTGAATTGCTTCTTTCATACATTTCAACCATTCTTCTTTAGCTTCCACAGTAATTTTAAACGGCATATGCCTTTGCTTCATTTTTGGATTACCATACTCATTATTAAATAAAGCTGGGCCACCTAAAAATTGAGTCAAAAATAACTTTTGCTTATATTTTATCTCTTCTTTTGGAGTAGCCATAAACAAAGGCTTCAATAATTCATTCTCAAAGATTTTATCATAAAATCTATCTAACAAATCAGATAAACGCTCTTCTCCTAATTTTTCGTAAAAACTTTCCATCTATTTAAAAATTATCTAAGTGTATTAAAATAACGCATGTAATTAACTAAATTAATTACACCACTCTACAAAAGTAAACTAAATAAACACAAGAAAATGTGACAAAAGTCAAAATCATCATTTATATTTTACGATCTTACTAAACTTAACTGAAACACTTATTTATATGTAATTGGAACAGTATTATTAAAAAAAACGCCACCTTTGTAATCTATTTGATATAATACACTAATTATTAAACAGTAGAATTATGGCTTTAATTTTAAACCTAGAAACAGCAACAAAAGTGTGTTCTGTTACACTTGCAGAAGATGGCGTTGAAATCATCACCAAAGAAATGAAATCTGAGAAATTTTCTCATTCAGAAAATTTGAATTTATTTATTGAGGCCATTTTTAATGAAACAGATTTCAGATTAAAAGACCTTGATGCTGTTGCCGTAAGTAAAGGACCCGGTTCTTATACAGGGTTAAGAATAGGTGTTTCAACAGCAAAAGGTTTATGCTATGGGTTAGATGTACCATTAATCTCAATTGATTCGCTTGAAGCTGTTGCTTATTTAGCCTTACAAAATCCTGAGAACTTTAAATATAATTATATCATTCCTATGTTTGATGCTAGAAGAATGGAAGTGTATTCTGCGGTTTATGATAACGATTTGATTTTAGAAGAAGGGATTAAAGCTGAAGTTATTGAAGCTGATTCTTACCAAAACTTTATTGATGAAGGAAATGTTTTATTTTTAGGGCCAGGTGCTGAAAAGTGTATGCCCAACTTCACAACAGACAATGTTGCTTTTGATTTAGAAATTGAAGTTTCTGCCAAAGGAATGATTGAGATAGCTGAACAAAAATACAAAAGAGATGATTTTGAAGATGTAGCCTATTTTGAACCATTTTATTTAAAAGAATTCATTGCTGGAACCCCTAAAAAATTATTTTAAGTCATTCAAAAAATGAATCCACTTAAAACGGCAAGTAACTACATTAAAATAGCCTTAGTTCTTTTCATAATTTCCGCCCTTTACGGTTGGTTAATGAGATTAAGTGCAGTTGTAAACATTCCTGACTTTAATTATACTCGTTTTTTACAATCACATTCTCATGTTACTTTTTTAGGCTGGGGATTTATTGGAGTCACCACCCTATTTAACTATCTATTTCTAAACAAAGATAAATCTTTTAATAAAAAATTTAACTCCATTTTTGGAATTGAAATCACAAGCATTTGTTTAATGCTAATTAGTTTTCCATTACAAGGTTATAAGGTATTTTCAATTGTATTATTATCTATTTTTCTGATTACGTCTTATATTTACATTTATCAATTTCTTAAATTTATTGATACCAAACGTATTTCGAAAGTAATCTCCTTATTTATAAAATCTAGTTTGTTATTTTACATCTTATCTTCCGTAGGAATTTGGGCTATTGGTATTATCGTTGCCACCCAAGGTAAAACTGATTTGTATTATAATAGTATTTATTTCTACCTCCATTTTTTATATAATGGCTTCTTTGTATTCGCTTTATTTGGCCTATTCTTTCATTATTTAAAAAAACAAAATGTAGACTTAAATTTAAAACACCTCAACCGTTTTTTTTGGATTACTTTTTCGACTTGTATTCCTGCTTATACACTTTCACTAGTTGGCACAACTAGTAAATACATTATTGGCTTTGGTATACTTACAGCCGGGATTCAATTAATTTCTGTTTGGTATTTAGTTTTAATTATATCTTCTATTAAAAACAAATTACACAAACTATCATCACTTTCAACTCAACTACTGCTAACCTCTGCAATTTTAGCATACGTTTTGAAATTGACATTACAATTCTCAGCTGCTTTCCCTCAACTTAGCGAACACATACTGGCCTTAAAAACATATTTTGTAATTGGATATATCCATTTAGTTACGTTAGGGTTTTTAAGTCCTTTTTTGCTCTTTTTATTACTCCACTTTGAAGTGATATCTATTAAAAGTAAATTAAATAAAATTGGCCTGTTTCTATTTTTTACAGGTGTATTTTTAACAGAAATAATCTTATTCAGTCAAGGACACCTCATTTGGCTTTTCAACTATTCATTACCGAATTATTCCAAACTACTTTTTATTTCAAGTTCAATTTTGTTAGCTGGAATCTTAAGCTTTCTCACATTAAAACTCAACAATAAGACTCGATAAATTATCATCTTTTAATGACGTCCCTTTATTATCTGTTAATTGCTCAGTCAAATCGGGTAAATTCATATTTTGGGTTGACTGCAACAATCTTGGCGCTTCTTGAATTGGAGATACACAAGGATTAGAATTAGATTCTACAAGAACATCTTGTTTAATATAGATAGGCTTTTCTATTGTATGATAGATTGTGTCGTATTTGTAAATCTCAGTTTCAATTTCCACCGTATCGGTTTTAACAATATATTCAGTTTTTGTAATAAGTGAACCATTTTCAGTATGAATAGGAAATACTAACAACATAAATATTACTGTCGCTGCAACTGCCAAAAGTGACTGATAAATAGGCATTTTCACAAATAGCATTCCGTTTGACTTTTGCGGAATAAATAATGGAACAGGAATAGCTTTTTCTTCATCTTCAAAAAGCGTTGATGCCGTTAAAATGACATGTCGTTCCAATTCATAATCAACTTGAGTTGTCATTGTTAGTACAAACTTTTGATCAGCAGAGTTCAATTCTGAATAATTTTTAGACTGTACCAATTCATAAAATCTATTTTCGTTTTTTGATAAATGTTTGTCCATAATTAATTAATTTTAAATAAATTAGAATCATTTATAGGATTATACTCCTGCAATTCTTTAGTGATTTTTTTTGTAGCATAAAACAACCTTGACTTAACTGTCCCTATAGAAGTTTCAGTAATTTCAGCAATTTCTTTTAAGCTAAATTTTTCATTAAACTTTAAAATAAATACAGCTTTATGGTTATAATCTAAGGCATGCACTTTTTGTTTTAATAAACGTTTAAATGATTTCTTATCACTTAAATTATCGTCAGACACCATTAGGTTTTCATGTTCAATTGCCTCATTAGAAATTGACATTAGAAAGGGCTTTCTAAACTCTGTTTTACACATGTTACTTGCAATAGTAAACACCCAAGAATAAAACCGTTTCCCCGTATCAAACAAATGCTTTTTCTCAATAATTTTAACAAAAATGTCCTGCAAAAAATCTTGTGCTTTAGCCACATCTCCTTTAAACATTTTTATAAAAAAACCAAGTAGCTTAGAAGAATAACGTGCATACAATTCTGTTAAGGCATTATTATCGTTTGATTTTATCAATCGCGACATTAATTCCTCATCAGAAAGTTTAGATATGTTTGTTTTAAATACCCCCACCTACTCTTGAATAACTTCCATAAACACTCTAAATCCAACTTCTGGACTTGGTTCTGAATACACATCTTTTAATCCAATAAAACTATCTTTCAAATAATCATTCCAACTTCCTCCTTTGGTTATACCCTCAACATCAATCATCTCAGAAACATTACCAATTACATTATAAAGACCTGATTTATTAGGGTTATAAGTTTGTACTTTAATCATAAAGAATCCACCATCCACCTTATATTTATTTTCCCCATCAATGCTATATTTTAAGTTTGCGCGATAGCAATTATTACATTCTGAGTTTAGAACTTCATCATTTTCAAAAGGCGTTCTATTTGAATTATAAGCTCCACGAGCAGAATATTCCCATTCTTTTTCTGTAGGTAATCTAAATTTTACTTGTGTATATTTTCTTTTACGCTGGGTATTATATTGGACTGTTAACCATTCACAATATTTTTCGGCAGCAAAATGAGAAACATTTACAACGGGGTAATTATCATAAGCGGGATGTGAATGGTACATATTCTTCATTGGATCCAGAAACAGTTCATAATTGCTAGTCCATTTTACAGAATCAAATAAACATTTAGAATATAAATCTGTATTTTTAATTTCCTTTAAAAATTTACTATACTCACTATTAGTAACCTCATACTTATTTGCGTGAATTTCATCATATAGCAACACAAATTGTTTTTCAATTTTTTTTGTATTCATAAGCATGGTATTAAAACTATTAGGCGCAGCATTTGCTACCCCTAATAATTCACTAATTTCTGTTTCTTGTCCTGATTTTTTAGAAATATTGATAATATATTTCTTTATGACATTCATTTTCTCAATCTCTTCAGTTTCTTTATAATGATTATATAACTTTACAAAAGGAGCTAAATAAACGCTATTCATTTGATCCCCTCTGTTATTAGCGATATTAAATGAGAAGGTTTGATCTAAATAATCTAACAAATAACGCTTTTCATAATTCCTTCTAATAACTGAGATACTATTTATTGAAGTTTCAGAGTACTTATAAGACAATCCAGTTAAATATAGTTTATCTGAAAATTGGTTTTGAAATTGAAAAATTGCTGTTCCAGATACATACACTGAATACCCTTTTTTATTTGAAAATATATGTTGGAATAACTTGTTTTGAAGTTCAAGAGCATCCTCTTCAGTTTTAGCTTCATCCATTCTAAAATTAAATGGTTCAATTTCCAACTTTTTTAATAGTTTCACTCTGAAATCATCAAGATTTAATAAACTCGTATTAATAACTGTAACATCTGGTCTAATCGATTTTACAACCTGTAACATCCATGGTGAATAGGTGTCATTATCGCCAGCCGTAAATACGATTGCATTTTCATCCAGCCCAACAAGCATGTTATAAGCCCAATTATAAACAGGAGCAGCAATTTCATTCACTTTATAAAACCTATCACAGAATTCATTATATTTTTCTGTATTAAACGTTAAATAATAATGTGTTAATAAACTAACATAACTTCTAGAGTCATAAGGATTAATTTCATAAGCTTTTAAAATATATTTCAAATACTTGGCGTCATGATCCGATTGATACCATACTAAATGGTTACCTTCAAATGTATTAGGAATTGCTTTATAAGCATTGTCCGATATTTTTTTGCATTCATCAGCATAAGCTAATCTTTCTTTTGAATTTAATTCACTTAAATTTTTAAGCGACCTGGTTGCCATGTAATAATTATACCAAGCATCAGCATATTGATCATTTTCATCAATCTCTGCTTTCCATAATTTAGCTTGATTTTTATACCAAGTTATTTCTCTAACTTCTTTTACAATACTATAAACCTTTTGTGGCTTCACTTGGCTAAACACTGCTGGAGACAGTAATAGCATTAATACTACAGTTATTCTTTTCATTATATTTAAGTTTAGTCGAAACAAAGTGCACTAAATTTCTGTTGTTCGAAAGTAATACTCAAAACTTTATCAAAGGTTCAAATGAAATCATTTTTTTTTTAAAAAAAAGGTCAATTGCATAAAAAAAGGTAAGAAAATAAATTCTTACCTTTTAAGTATCGTATAGGCTAGTTTATATTAATACCAACGTTTTTTCTTCTCTTTAGATGCTTTAGATTTTCTACCTTTTTTGTGCTTAGACCCACTTTTCTTACGGTGAATTTGTGGTTGTGCATCTGCAGGTAATTCAAATGGATGATCCGTCACAACTGTTAAATTCTCTTTTAACAAGCTTTGTATTTGAACCACAAATTCTTTTTCCTCAGCCGAACAGAAAGAATAAGATGTTCCATAGTTACCAGCTCTTGCTGTACGCCCAATTCGGTGAACATACGTTTCTGGCACTTCAGGAATATCAAAATTGATAACCGCATCAACACCATCAATATCAATTCCTCTTGACGCTACATCAGTTGCAATCAAAACATTTAATTCATTATGTCCTTTCTTACTAATTTCTTTAAACGTTTTTAAAGCCTCTTGTCTTAAATTTTGTGATTTTGCACCATGAATACTTTCTACTCTGTGATTATTTTCTTTTAATAATTCTTCTAATTTATCTACACCGTATTTTGTACGTCTAAAAACAATCACATTTCCTTTAATTTCTCCTTTTCTAAATAAGTGAAGTGTCAATTGCATTTTTTTACCTATTGGTGTATAATACAATAATTGCTCAATATTTGAAGCCGCCAAAGCTGAAGGCGTAATTTTAATAATTTCTGGATCTTGTAAAATTGAATCTGCCAATTTCACTACTTTATCAGGCATTGTAGCTGAAAATAATAACGTTTGTTTTTTCAAAGGACACAATCTTTCAATTTTTTTAACTTCATCAAAAAAACCCATATCCAACATTAAGTCAGCCTCATCTAAAACTAATGTTTCCACATTACTTAAATTTAATTTTTCTTGTTTATATAAATCCAACAATCTACCAGGCGTAGCAATTAAAATATCTATCCCTTTTTTCAACATTTTTTTTTGAGGCTCTATAGACACACCACCATAAACAATTCCAGTTTGTAACAATGTATATTTACTGTATGTCAAAAAATTTGCTTCAATTTGCAAAGCTAATTCACGCGTTGGACAAATAATTAAACTTCTAATTTTACGTCCTTTTTTTGAAGCCTCTTGTTTATCATATAAACGTTGTAAAATTGGCAAAGCATACGCAGCAGTTTTACCCGTTCCTGTTTGCGCCATTACAATAACATCTTGTTTAGCTAAAACAAAAGGAATAGTCTCTTGTTGTACGGGCGTAGGAATCAAATACTTTTTTTCTGTAATTGCCTTTACTATATGCTTATTTAAATTTAAATCTTTAAAATCCATTCTTACTTTACTTTTTTTTATTTAGCAAAGATAGTTTAAAGTATTAGTTTGTATATCAAAACATTCAATATTCAACTTATATTTGTAATTAAAGAATCTAATTTTATGAAAAAAGTAGCTTTTATTGATGTTGTCCACCCAGTTTTACAACGAAGATTAGAAAAAAATGGGTTCATATGTGATGATTTAACAACCCTTTCAAAATTGGAGATAGCACTGCAAATAAAAATCTACAGCGGTATCGTTGTGCGTAGTCGATTTGCTATGGATGCCGATTTTTTAAGCAAGGCTGTAAAATTAGAGTTCATTGCACGTTCTGGTGCAGGAATGGAGAACATTGACATCCCCTATTGTGAATCTAGAAACATTCAATTGCACAATGCACCTGAAGGGAACAGGAATGCTGTAGGTGAACATGCATTAGGAATGCTATTAAGTTTATTCAACAACTTAAATAAAGGAGACCACGAAGTAAGACAAGGTGTTTGGGATAGAGAAGGAAATAGAGGTGTTGAATTAGATGGGAAAACAATAGGTATTATTGGATTTGGAAACAATGGACAAGCCTTTGCAAAAAAGCTAAGAGGATTTGATGTGGATGTATTAGTTTATGACAAATACATATCAAATTTTGATAATGACTTTATAACAGAGGTTACAATGAACACCATATTCAAAAAAGCGGATATTATAAGCTTCCATATTCCTCAAAATAAAGAAACACTTTTTTTAGTTGATGATGATTACCTATCCAGATTTAAGAAAAACATCTATATCATTAACTTATCAAGAGGTAAAATCATAAAAACATCAAGCTTAGTTAATAGTCTTGAATGTGGAAATGTAAAAGGGGCCTGTTTAGACGTCTTAGAATTTGAAAAAACATCTTTTGAAAACATATTTAGCGATAAAACAAATTTACCTGAAGCATTTAATTACATTTTAAACTCCAATAAAACTATATTAAGTCCACATGTTGGAGGATGGACTAAGGAATCTTATTTCAAATTAAGTAATGTATTAGCGGACAAAATATTAAACTTTAAAACTCTTTAACCAAATAGATATTAACACATTATACTTAAAAAGTTATTAACACTGATAAAAGTCAGCATTTACAAATATCACAGAATAAGTGAAGCTAACATTTTAATAGCTAATCTAGTAATTTAAAGTAATTGACTTTGAAAAAACAAATAATTTTACTACTTTTGCTATGAAAATAAACTCAAAGAATTTAAAACCAAATTTAAGATGAAAAAAGTAATTATATTAGGAGCGTTAGGAATAATAGCTTTAGCTGCAACTAGTTGTGGTGGTGGTGGTCATAGTTGTGACGCTTATAGAAAAGCTGATTACACTAACCATAAAGCAAAAAAAGACATCAAAGCAAAAGTTGTTTCTACTTTTAATAAAAAGTAATTAACTTTATCTTACCAAAATATTAAAAAAGGAACTTTTCAACAAGTTCCTTTTTTCTTTTACACACATCTTACTCAAAGGTTTAGTATGCTTAACAAAGTATAATTGTTATTTATTAATAAAAAGACTCAATTTACTTGTCAAAACAAAAGCAAAGCCTTATTTTTGGAGTTCGAAAATAACAAATTTAAAATATGTCAGTATTAGTTAATAAAGATTCAAAAGTAATCGTTCAAGGGTTTACAGGTGGAGAAGGAACTTTCCACGCCTCTCAAATGATTGAATTCGGAACAAACGTAGTTGGTGGAGTTACACCAGGAAAAGGTGGTCAAACTCACTTAGACAGACCTGTATTTAACACAGTATCAGAAGCAGTTGAAAAAGCTGGAGCTGATGTATCTATAATTTTTGTACCACCAGCTTTTGCTGCTGATGCAATTATGGAAGCTGCTGATGCTGGTATCAAAGTAATCATTGCAATTACAGAAGGAATCCCTGTAAAAGATATGATTATTGCTAAAGAGTACATCTCTACTTTAGATTGTACTTTAATTGGCCCTAACTGTCCAGGTGTTATCACTACAGACGGAGCTAAAGTTGGAATTATGCCAGGATTTATCTTCAAAAAAGGTTCTATCGGTATTGTTTCTAAATCAGGTACTTTAACTTATGAAGCTGCTGATCAAGTTGTAAAAGCTGGAATGGGAGTAACTACTGCTATTGGTATTGGTGGAGATCCAATTATTGGAACAACAACTAAAGAAGCAGTTCAATTATTAATGGCTGATCCTGAAACTGAAGGAATTGTTATGATTGGTGAAATTGGTGGAAATTTAGAAGCACAAGCTGCTGAATGGATTAAAGAAAACGGTACTAAACCAGTTGTTGGATTTATCGCAGGTGTTACTGCTCCAGCAGGAAGAACAATGGGTCACGCAGGTGCAATTGTTGGTGGTGAAGATGATACTGCAGAAGCTAAGAAAAGAATTTTAAGAGCTTGTGGTGTACACGTTGTTGATTCTCCAGCAGAAATTGGAAAAAAAATGGCTGAAGTATTAGGCGTAATTGCTTAAAACAACAGATCAAACTATATTATTAAATCCTATTTCATTAAGTTGAAATAGGATTTTTTTATTTACAAAAGGAACACTCTTTCAATTTGTTGGATTTATCGCAGGTGTTACTGCTCCAGCAGGAAGAACAATGGGGCACGCCCGTGCAATTGTTGGTGGTGAAGATGATACTGCAGAAGCTAAGAAAAGAATTTTAAGAGCTTGTGGTGTACACGTTGTTGATTCTCCAGCAGAAATTGGAAAAAAATGGCTGAAGTATTAGGCGTAATTGCTTAAAACAACAGATCAAACTATATTATTAAATCCTATTTCATTAAGTTGAAATAGGATTTTTTTATTTACAAAAGGAACACTCTTTCAATTTGTTGGATTTATCGCAGGTGTTACTGCTCCAGCAGGAAGAACAATGGGTCACGCCCGTGCAATTGTTGGTGGTGAAGATGATACTGCAGAAGCTAAGAAAAGAATTTTAAGCGCTTGTGGTGTACACGTTTTTGATTCTCCAGCAGAAATTGGAAAAAAAATGGCTGAAGTATTAGGCGTAATTGCTTAAAACAACAGATCAAACTATATTATTAAATCCTATTTCATTAAGTTGAAATAGGATTTTTTTCTAACTTTTTTTAAAAAATAACATTGATGCAACCCTTTAGTTTTTACTACTGTATTTAATATGAATTAAAAAAACAAACAAAATGAAAAAATTAGTAATTATGGCAACAATAGTAAGTGGTATTTCTTTACTATCACCATCATGTAATCCGGAGATAGTAACTCCTGTAGATCAAAATAACAATAGTGATTCTACTGATACCACCAACCCAATTGATAGTACAAACGTTAACACTGATGGAGATAACGGAACACCTACAGACTCTACAACATTTGCAGATGACGATAATGGTACCTTTCTTAACGATAGCACAGGTACAGGAGGTAATGGAGGATTCCCAAATGACACTACCGATTTTGGAGGAAACTAATCAACTTAGATTAATAGGTGTTTTCAAAATAAATTGAAAACACCTTTTATAATATAGCTTTGGACAATCAAAACTTAAAAAAAAAATTCATTAAAGGTAATAAACGCGCATTTGACACGATCTATTCAGATTATTCAAATGCTATGTATTCCGTGTGCTTAAGATATACTAAAAACACAGATGAAGCCGCTGATATGTTACAAAATGCGTTCATAAAAATTTACGAAAATAGAAAAAGTTTTAACACTGAATTTGAATTAGGTAGCTGGATCAAACGAATAGTTATCAACACAGCGATAGACCATTACAATAAAAATAAAAAAATGATTTTAGTTCAAGACGAAAGTTACTTTGAAACTGAAGTAGAAACCACTATAGAAGTTGAAGCATCTAATCAATTAAAAGTACAACTACTGACAACCATAAGCCTTTTACCTGATGGTTATCGTACAATATTTAACCTTTATGTATTCGAAAACTTAACACATCAAGAAATCGCTACACATCTTAACATATCGGTAAACACATCCAAGTCACAACTTTCTAGAGCACGAAAAATGCTAAAGATAACTTTAGAAAAACAAAACATCATAAAACAAAAAAAAAGTAATGCAGAAAGAGCATAATAACATAGATGAGTTATTTAAATCTGAATTATCAGATTTTGAAACAGTTGCTCCATTTTTTGTGAAGCAACAATTGGATAAAAAACTATTTAAGAAAAAGAAATTTATTCTATTTTTTATACCTACTTTATTGTGTATTGGTTTGATTTCAATAATACTCTACAGTACAACAAATACTACTAAAAAAATTAGTCAAACCTCTACTCAGAATAGTTTAAAAACTCAGACTATAGATAAACCAAATACGCCTACACCACTAAAGAAAAAAAGAAACACTAACGCTAATAATAATATAAATTCAACAGACAATTCACATGTAATACAAAACTCTACAAAACCAAAACAATCGAATATAGGAACACCTACTCATAGTACTACTGTTGTTAAAAACAATTCTAAAGAGTCACAAAATAAAAACTCAATAAGTGCCACACCAAGCACCTCCTCAGCACTAGTGGGTAATAATGGTTTAAACTCTGCTAAATCAAAAAACAAGCAAAAATCCACAATTACTCCATTTAATAATAATGTAAACAACGCTATAGATATTTCTAAGAACGATTTATCAAAATCAGAAAACATTTCTAAAACACATACTGTATCAATACAAAATGACATCTCAATAAATGCGAACTTAGACTCTATAGAAATAAACAATACTAAGGAAACTTTTATTGATTCACTTTCTAATAACCTGCAAACGAAAATAGCTAAAAGCCCAATTCCAACAAGCAAAGATGGCATCAATAAAACAGAAACCAATTCTGACTCAATAGTAAGCGCCCCCCCCACAGATTCAGAACTACACTCCAGCTTTACTAATACTTCAAAACACATTGGTTATTTATTTTCTTGGACGACTGGATTAAATTTGTCCAATTCAACTTATTCTTCAGAAAATAGTTTAGATGCCAATTATTTCCAAGCGAACAATACCGATAAATTAAATTTTGACCATAATATTTATGCAGATTTAATAGTAAAAGACAAATTTTTAATTGGTTCAGGAATCGGCTTGAGTAAACAAAGTTATGCCTATTCTTATGATGAAATATTAACGACTTCTTTTACGACAACAGATACATCATTGATTTTTAGTAATTATATATATGCTTCCAATGACACACTCCAAGAATTCCCTCCAATAGATTCAATATATCAAATGACTATTGATACAACAACAAATACTTCAACATCAAAAACGACTTATAACGGAGTAAATCAAGCACAATATGTTCACATACCATTTCAAATCGGTTATCTACATAAAATAAATAAATTGATGATAGGAATTCAAGCTAATATAAGATACAACTTACTATATAATGCGAGCGGCAGGCTTTATGAAAACAATAAAATCAAGGCCTTTGATAAAACAAATTCAATATTCAAAACATCTTACTTTGATGTGTCAATAAAAACAACTCTTTATTATAATTTCTATGAAAAAATATTTTTACATGGTTCTATAAAATATACCCCAAAACTTAATAACACATTTCAAAATTCAACAATTAAACGTGAATTAAATAATTACCAATTTGGTTTGGGTATAAGCTATAAATTTTAAAAAGAATAACTTATAGCGCTTTCTTTAATTTTTAGCTGGGAATAAGCATAAATAAAACATCAACGCTTAATGAGTAGTCAATGTATTGAAACACAACTAAAACAGAATTAAACATTAAATCATTAGGGAATACATCTATTAGAATGTTGACCTAATTGGAAATACAATTTACACTGAATCTACCACTTCTAACATCAATAGAATTTAACTAAAAATCAGAACAAAGGTATTTATCTTGTTACGTTTGAACACAATACTAATATTAAGACGAAAAAATTAATGATTCAACATTAACAGAATCTTTTTTTGAAACTAAAAAGTCCCAAAACAAAATTGTTTTGGGACTTTTTAGTTTATCTAATTAATCTAGTTTATCCAAACACTTTACCTGATACTAAATTAAGTGCATCAGTTAAACCACCAGCATTTTTACCTCCAGCAGTAGCAAAGAAAGGTTGTCCTCCTCCACCTCCTTGGATTAATTTGGAAGCTTCTCTTACTAAGTTTCCAGCATGTAATTCTTTGTCTTTAGCAATGTTCTCAGCTATTATAATCGTTACAGTAGCTTTTCCATCAGATTTTCCTCCAATAACACCAACAAAGTTTTCTAAGTCCCCTTTTAACTGAAAGCATAAATCTTTTATCGAACCACCATCTAAATCTAAAATAGTAGATAAGAAATTTATTCCACCTTTGTTTTCAACTTGAGATAATAAACCTGCTTTCAAACTTTTTACTTTCTCCTTTTGTAATTTTTCAATTTCTTTTTGAAGCGCGTTATTCTTTTGCATCAATTCTTCAACCGCTGAAACTAATTTCTTTGGTTTTTTAAGCATAGCCGAAATTTCATCAAATTGATGTGCTCTTGTTTTATAATATGCTTCTGCCGTTGTTGAAGTAATAGCCTCAACTCTTCTTATACCAGCAGCAACAGAAGACTCTGAAACTAATTTAAATAGTCCAATGGCTGATGTATTTTTAACATGTGTTCCTCCACATAATTCAACTGACCCATTAAACTGAATAACTCGAACTAAATCACCATATTTTTCACCAAATAAAGCCATTGCCCCCATATCTTCAGCTACCGAAATTGGCACCGCCCTTTTTTCGTTTAAAGGTGTATTCGCCTTAATTGCCATATTCACTTTGTTTTCAATCAGCTCTAATTCTTCATCAGTTACTTTTGAAAAATGTGAAAAATCGAAACGTAAATTTTCAGCATTAACTAACGAACCTTTTTGCTCAACATGCGTCCCTAAAACTTCTCTTAACGCATGATGCAATAAGTGTGTTGCCGAATGATTCGCTTCTGATAAACTTCTTTTCTCTGCATCGACAACAGCTTTAAACAACATTGTTGGCTCTTTTGGTAATCCTTTTGCCGAATGTACTATTAAGTTATTTTCTTTTTTAGTATCAAAAATAGTAACGGTTTCAGAATCATTTTTAATGAATCCTTTATCACCAATCTGACCACCACCTTCGGCATAAAAAGGAGTGATATTAAATACTAATTGATAAAATTCTTTTTTCTTTTGTATTACCTTTCTATACTTTGTAATATAAATATCAGCTTCCAATAAATCGTAACCTATAAATTCTTCAACATCATCTTCTCTAAGTACAACCCAATCATCAGATTCAATTTTAGAAGCCGCTCTTGACCGGTCTTTTTGCTTAGCTAACTCAATTCTAAAACCAGTCTCATCAATTTTCAAATTATTTTCAGATGCAATCAAAGATGTTAAATCTAAAGGAAACCCAAATGTATCATACAATTCAAATACATCTTTACCCTTTAATTCAGCTTGGTCATTCGATTTAGCAGTACCTATTAATGAATCAATTTTCTTAATACCTTGCTCCAAAGTTCTAAAAAAGCTCAATTCTTCTTCTTTAACAACTTTTTCTATTAAATCTTTTTGCTTAATTAACTCAGGGAAACCGTCTCCCATTATATCACCAAGCTTTTCAACTAAAGTATAAAAGAAAGGTTCTTTTAAATTTAAAGTTTGATAACCATACCTTACGGCACGTCTCAAAATTCTACGAATTACATACCCTGCTCCATTGTTAGAAGGCAATTGTCCATCAGTAATAGAAAACGCTATTGCTCTAATGTGATCAGCAATCACACGCATAGCTATATCATTCGTTTCATTTTTACCGTATTCAATTCCTGAAGATTTAGAAATATGTTGTATTAAATATTGAAATAAATCTGTATCATAATTAGACTGAACCCCTTGCATAACCATTGCTAAACGCTCTAATCCCATCCCGGTATCAACATGGGTATCTGCTAACTTATGTAAAGACTTATCTGCTTTACGGTTAAATTGCATAAATACAAGATTCCATATTTCAATAACTTGAGGATCATCCATATTTACTAAAGACTTTCCATCCACTTTTGCTTTTTCTGAAGCGTCTCTTATATCTACGTGTATTTCTGAACAAGGCCCACACGGTCCTGTTTCTCCCATTTCCCAGAAATTATCCGCTTTATTAGCTAAAATAATTCTATCTTCATCAATGTATTTTTTCCAGATATCATAAGCATCTTGATCCATAACAGTGCCATCTGCTTTATCCCCTTCAAAAACAGTAACATACAAGGTTGACTTGTCTATCTTATAAACTTCTGTTAATAATTCCCAAGCCCAAGCAATTGCTTCTTCTTTAAAATAATCTCCAAAGGACCAATTCCCCAACATTTCAAACATAGTATGGTGATATGTATCAACACCGACCTCCTCTAAGTCATTATGTTTACCTGAAACTCTTAAACATTTTTGAGTATTTGCTATTCTTGAATCTTTTGGCTTATTATATCCTAAAAAATAATCTTTAAATTGATTCATTCCAGCATTTGTAAACATCAAAGTTGGATCATTTTTCACGACCATGGCTGCAGACTTCTCAATCTTATGACTTTTAGTTGCATAAAAGTCCATAAACTTTTGACGAATTTCAGTGATTTTCATATAGTTAGTATGTTAAATGATTGTTAATTTGTTAAATTAAGTTTACAAATTTATTCTAATTTACTTAACTTTGCCAACTGATTAACGAATTATTGATAATTTTTTTGATTATTTAAGTAGTTTTAATACTAATCATTATGAGTAGAAAAGAGAAGTTTAAGTTTAATTCTGATACCTTGTCTTATGATAAAGTAGAGAAAACTTGGGGAGAACGGGTTTTAAAATCTTTGCTAATTATTGCACCCGCTATTATTTTAGGGTTTGTTTTTCAATTTACGCTAAGCAGTTGGTTTAAAACACCGAATGAACTTGCTATAGAGAAAGAATATCTATTTTTAAAGCAAAATCTAGACATTCAAACTAAGCAGTTAATATTAAGTGAAAAAGTATTGGGAAATATGCAAAAAAACGATAGTGAATTATATCGTACTATATTAAATGCCGAACCATTTACTAAAAATTTAGGGACCGGTGGAACCGATAATAGTGCAGCTTATGAAAAACTAAAAGGTCACGAATTTTCTACTCAATTAATTGAAAATGCAAAAAGATTAAAAAATCTACAAAACATGATTTACGCTCAATCACTTTCTCATGATGAGTTGATTAAATTAGCAAAAGAAAAAGAAAAAATGTTAGCGCATATACCTGCGATACAACCTGTAGCGAATAAAGATTTAAGAAAAGCCGCTGGCGGTTATGGTTGGCGTAATGACCCTGTTTATCATACACAAAGAATGCATTGGGGATTAGATTTCACGTGCAACACAGGTACTCCCGTTTACGCTTCTGGTAACGGAAAAGTAGTTTCAATTGAAAAGAAAATGTGGGGTTACGGTAAAAGTATTATCATTGATCATGGCTATGGCTATAAAACAAGATATGCCCATTTAAGTAAATTTGAAGTAAAAGTTGGACAAACTGTAAATCGTGGTGAAGTAATTGGCTTAGTTGGTTCTACAGGGAAATCTACAGGCCCACATTTGCATTATGAAGTAATTAAAAATGGGGATAAATTAAACCCTATCAATTATTTTCATAATGATTTAACCCCAGACGAGTATGAAAAAATGTTAGAAATATCATCTAATTCTAACGTCTCTTTTGATTAACCTCTGAAGGTCAACATCTATTTTTAAGTTCAATATGATTTACCTCAAGCCTTAATTGGTTTGAGGTTTTTTTTCTATATTTGCTATAATGTACACTAAGTTTCAAACTCAAATAGACTTTAATGATAAATCAAAAATTTATCTTGCCATAAGTGGCGGAATAGACTCTATGGTGCTCTCTCATCTACTTCATTATTTTAAAATTGAACACACATTATTACACTGCAATTTTAACCTAAGAAAAGAAGCATCATTAAAAGACGAACAATTTATTATTGATTATGCAACGTCAAAAAATATTCCCTACCACACTATTTCGTTTGATACTATCAAAGAATCAAAAGTTAGAAAGCTAAATACTCAGGAATGTGCAAGAGTATTAAGATATGATTGGTTTAATACATTTTTAATTCAACACCAAAATTCAATTTTATTAACTGCCCATCACTTAGATGATTCAATTGAAACTTTCTTCATTAATACAATGAGAGGAACAGGGTTAACAGGTCTGTCTGGAATTGCAAATGGAAAAAATAAAATCTACCGTCCATTATTGAAATTTACAAAAGTAGAAATTACTGAATTCGCATTAACTCAAAACATAATTTTCAGAGAAGATGAATCTAACGCATCTGATAATTATTTAAGAAATAAATTAAGACATCATATCATTCCTGATTTAAAAAAATTAAGTATCAACTTAACTGACAAGATGGACACTATGATGAGTGAATTAAATGATATCGATTCATTCATTTCGGACTTTATCAAAACATTTATATCTGAACATAAATTCAATCTTGAAAAAATAAATACGATTCCGGAATTCATGTGGTATAAATTATTCTATGAATATGGTGTCAGTAGGAAAAATAATTCCGAAATTATTAAATTAGTTAAAAGTCATACAGGATCAACTTATGAAACAGAATCACATACTTTATTGAAAGATCGAAAAGAGTTATTAATTTCGAAAAATGAAAAAGTAAAGTCAATTGATTTACACATAGAATCAGACACTCCCCTTGTTGAAGTATATGATGGGGAATTGACGTTTGAAAAAATTGAGGATATCAAAAACATAACATTCAGTGAAAACTCGGCTTATTTAGACTTAGACAAATTACAATTTCCACTAACTATTAGAAATTGGAAGCAAGGCGATAAAATTCAACCCTTAGGGATGAAATCAGGATCTAAATTAATTTCTGATGTATTAATTAATAAAAAAATAAATCAATTCAAAAAAGAAAAACAATTGGTAATTCAATCAAATAATAAAGTAATCTGGTTAGTTGACCTAATGGTTTCTGAAAAATTTTCGCTTAGTAAAAAAACTAAAACTGCTTATAAAATCAGTTCAGTAAAATATTAATGAATAAAATACGTTAATCAGTCTAACTTATTACTAATTTTGGCGCGTGATAAAGAAAGCACTTTTATATATTATATTGATACTTGTTGGTTCAACTGCCTACACACAAACCATTAATGTTACCGGTAAAGTGACAGATACTAAAAGCAGACCCATTTCTGGAGCACTCATTAAAGTAACAGGAACTAGTCAAAAATATTTCACAAATTCAAAAGGAGAATTCTTTTTATCATTAGCATCAGGATATCCGTATACGGCTAAATTTAGTGCCATTAATCATAAATCAGTTAAAAAAAGTTTTAATTTAGGTAGCTCTCCTATAAATTTAGGTACTATTAAATTAATCCAAAAACAATTGGATTTAGTTATTATTGAAGGTGAATCTTTTGATGGTCCTATCGAAAAAATAAAACCACCTAAAATTGGAACAATCCCTTCTGGAACTGGAAATTTTGAGGACTTTATTAAAGTTGCTGGCTTAGGTGTTAGTTCTAACAATGAATTAACGTCAAACTATAACGTAAGAGGTGGAAATTATGATGAAAATTTAATTTACATTAATGGCATAGAAATTTACCGCCCATTCTTAGCTCGTTCAGGTCAGCAAGAAGGCCTTAGCTTTATAAACTCTGTTTTTGTAGATGATATTTATTTTTCAGCTGGGGGATTTAACGCCAATTATGGAGACAAACTATCATCTGTTCTAGATATTAGATACAGAACTCCAATCAAATTTAAAGCCTCAGGACAATTAAGTTTAATGGGAGCTCAAGCACATATTGAAGGTGTTTTTGGGAAAGCAAATAGAGGGAATTTCATGACAGGAGCGCGATACAGAGCTAACTCTTATTTATTGAATAGTTTACCTACAAAAGGCGATTATAACCCTACTTTTTTTGACTATCAATTCATAACAAACTATATTACAGCTTATGACTCTGAAAATAGATACCAAAAATTATATTTTTTGGGTCACTTTTCTACTAACAAATACCACTTTACACCAAAAACTCAAACTTCTACCTTTGGTACTGTGAATGAAGCTTATGAACTAAAAGTATATTATGACGGACAAGAAGAAACAAAATTTGAAACCTTTACTGGCGCTTTAGGTTACCAGGTTAGATTAAGTGAACGTTTAAATTTACATTTTGTAGCCTCTTCATTTCATTCAAACGAAAGTGAAAACTTTGATATTGGAGCTGAATATTGGATTAATGAACTAGAAAATGATCAGTCAAAAGATGACTTTGGGGATTCAACATCTAATATAGGTGTTGGAGGAATGTTAGATCATGGTAGAAACAATTTAAATGTTTGGATTGCGAACGCCTATCATTATGGAAAATATGATTTTAAAACGACTAAAAACAAGCAAAAAAACACGTATAGCTATTCAGATTTAAAATGGGGTGTAAAATTTCAACATGAATCATTTCATGACAAATTAAGCGAATGGCATTTATTAGATTCAGCTGGCTATGTTATTCCAAACGAAAACCCAACCACAATTGAATTAATAGATGTAATTAAAACAAATAATGTTGTAGAAAGTGAAAGAATTACATCCTACTTTCAATATACTTACAATCTAATTAAACGAAAAGATGTACCCATTAACCTTAAAACTAAAATAAGAGGAGATACCAACAAGTACTTTATATATGCAAAGGATACCATAAAGAACAGTCCATCCAAGTTATCTTTTACTCTTGGAGAAAGAACAGGTCTTAGAACTTACAATAATGATTTTTGGTTTACTCCACGTGCTAGTATTTCATACACACCACGCATGTATTTGTTAAATGAAGACAGTACAATTACTAGGCGTAATGTGAAATTTAAATTTGCAAGTGGACTTTATTATCAGCCACCACTTTACCGTTCCATGCGTAATTTAAACGGAAATATTAATTCTGATGTTGTAGCTCAAAAAAGTTGGCATAATGTTATTGGTGCAGAAGTTTTCTTTAAAATGTGGGGACGCCCATTTAAATTTTTAGCGGAAGGATATTATAAATACTTATGGGATGTAAATCCTTATGAAATTGACAATGTAAGAATAAGATATTATGCCAAAAACAATTCAAAAGCATTCGCTTATGGCCTAGATGCTAAAATTAATGGTGAGTTTATTAAAGGAGTTGAATCTTTCTTTAAAATTGGATTTTTACAATCTAAAGAAGACATTTTAGATGATTCATATAACATTTATTTGAACGCAACTGGAGATACTATTATTCCTTCCGGTGCTAATATTGCTGTAGATTCAATTACAAAATACCCCGGTTACATTCCACGTCCAAGTGAGCAAATGTTAACTTTCTCTGTGTTTTTTCAAGATCAAATGCCAAAATTTGAAAATTTCAAAATGTCTATTAACGTATTATTTGGCACACCTCTACCATTTGGACCTCCGACCTACGAAAGATATAAAGATATATTACGCACAAAATCATATTTCAGAACAGATTTAGGCTTTATTTATGATGTGATAAATGACAGTAATCATTCGAAATTTAAAGAGATAAAAGTGCTCAAAAGTATTGACAGACTATCATTTAGTTTTAATGTCTTTAATTTGATGGATATAAGTAATACCATTTCATATCAATGGCTCCAGGATATTTCTGGAAACTATTATGCCATTCCAAATCGATTAACAGGTAGGAGAATGAATTTAAAAATGGTCATTGAGTTTTAAGCTTAATACAACTTTTATTCAAGTATTTACTCTATAAAATACATATTTAATTCTTAAAGTACAACCAGAATTCCTAATACATTTTCTTCTGCGAGACTACGTAAGATTACAATACAAGGTATACTATTACATAATTCACATTGAATTTATTTATATATTTGTAGCATGAGCTTACACTATAATTAAAGCTAAGTTTTGAAATGAAGTTTATCATGACTTATATAATACGTGTACAAATTACAAGTCTACCTATTACCTTAAAATCCGAATAATGAAAACATTGAAAATTGGTTTACTATTTTTACTGGTCCTATTTATCACAAATTTGAAAGCACAAAGTACTGAATGGGTAAATAAAATGATGTCTGGAGAACATACTTTTAAGGAGATTCAGGATCAATTTTACACAGATTGGAATGGTTACGACTACACAAAGGGGCATGGTTGGAAACAATTTAAAAGATGGGAGCATTTCTGGAGTACAAGACTTATGCCTGACGGTAGCTTTCCTGATTACTCAACTGAATTAGAGTCATATAACACTTATAAAAGTGCTCACATAACAAGAAGTCTAGACGCTGGAAATTGGACACCTCTTGGTCCTACAAATTATACATCCACTGAATCATGGAGTCCTGGTTTAGGACGAGTTAATTGTGTTGTTGAAGATCCAAATTTAGCATCCACACTGTATATTGGTACGCCTGGCGGTGGAGCGTGGAAATCTACTAATAGTGGAACAACGTGGATACCTTTATCTGATAATTTATCTGCAATTGGAATTTCAGCAATTGGAATTGCAAAAACAAATAGTCAAATTATATATCTAGCTACAGGTGATGCAGACGGTGGAGACACACAAAGTATTGGCGTAATTAAATCTACAGATGGTGGAGCTAGTTGGGCAATTGTTGGGAGTACAACAAACGTTCCCGGCCAATTAGCGGATATTTTAGTAGACCCTATTGATCCAAACATTGTCTACGTAGCTTCACGAAATTCTGGTATTTACAAAACTTCTAACGGAGGAGCTAATTGGACTAAGATTTTAAATGGAAATTATCGTGATATTGAATTTAAACCAGGTAATAGTCAAATTATTTATGCTTCAAATCAAAGTCGAATAAAATTCTCTACTAATGCTGGATCAAATTGGTCATCAGCCTTAGGTATTCCTTCAGGCATGTCAAGAATTGCATTGGCTGTTACGCCCGCTGACGACTCATATGTTTATGCTTTAATTGCTAATGGAACCGGTGGATATAAAGGAGTTTACAGATCAACAGATTCAGGAGTCAATTTTTCTGCAATGAATACTACAACGGATTGTTTTGAAGGCGATCAGTCTTGGTATGATATGGCTATCGGTGCATCTGACACGGATAAAGATGTCATTTTTACGGGTGTCCTGAACGTTTGGAAATCAACAGACGGAGGCGAATCATTAGAAGCTGTAAATAGCTGGTCAAACCCTTCAGATCAAGCTTATACTCATGCTGATATACATTTTTTACGTTACTATAATGGTAATTTATATTGTGGCTCTGATGGAGGCGTTTATAAATCAACTAATGATGGTGTTACCTTTTCTGACTTATCAAGTGGATTACAAATTGGCCAGTTTTATAGAATCTCTGGAGTTGAAAGTAATCTAAATACACTTACCGGTGGATTACAAGATAATGGGAATTACTATCGAGCAGGAACAGATTGGAAAGTATGGTTAGGTGCTGATGGAATGGAAAACGTTATAAACCCAGGAAACCCTTTAGAAGCTTACGGAATGATTCAATTTGGAGGATTATATAAAACGACTGATGGAGGTCAAACAAGTACTCATATTGGTAGACCAAATGATCTTAATGGAAATTGGATAACACCAATGGTTTACGATATTGGCTTAAACCGAATTATTGCTGGCTATGATAAAATTTATCAATATAATGGGGATTGGACTGCGTTAACTACGTTCGATTTTAATGGAAATTTAAACTGCTTAGAAGTTGCACCTTCAAATTCGCAAGTGATGTATTGTACTGTAGATCAAAAAATTTATAAAACAATTAACAATGGAGCCACTGTTACTGTGGTCACTAATAATTTAACATCAATTAATAGTAGTCATAATGACATAACTTCAATAGAGATTCACCCTGAAGATCCAAATAAAGTATGGGTGAGTTTTGGTGGTATGACAGCAGGTGTAAAGGTTGCTAAATCAATAGATGGTGGAGATACATGGACAAATGTTACTGGTACTTTGCCAAACTTACCATGTAATATTGTTAAATTAGACGGAACCTCTTCTGAAGTAGACGCTATTTATATTGGTATGGACATTGGTGTGTATTATAAAGATACAACACATACCGATTTTATTCCTTTCTTAGCTAATTTACCAAACGTAAAAGTAATGGATATTGAAATTAATGAAACTAACGATAAAATTAGAGTTGGAACTTATGGTAGAGGGATTTGGGAATCTAAAACACATGCTTCAGTTCTTCTTGTAGATGCAGGATATACGACATCAACCGTTTCAGCTTGTACAAATCAACCAATTATATTTACGAGCACTTCTAGCGGGGCCACTTCATATTCATGGAACTTTGGAGCCAACGCCAATCCTGCCACAGCAAATACTGTAGGCCCTCATGTCGTGACTTACTCGTCTGACGGGGTAATAACAGCTACATTAAATATAAATTCTAACCAATCAAATACAACAAGTAATATTACAGTACATCCTTTACCAACAGCTACATTTAACTTGGTTGATAAGGTTTGTGCAGATGCGGCAGAAAGTGTAAATCTAACAGCAGCGCCATTAGGTGGTACATTTTCAGGAGCAGGAGTTAGTGGAAATATATTTAACCCTGCTATTTCTGGAATTGGTACCTTTACTATTAGTTACACAATAATTGATGGAAACTCATGTAGAAATTCGGCAAACGAATCAATTGAAATTGAGTCTTGTTTAGGCGTTAACCAAAATACTTTACCAACTGTACGTATCTATCCAAACCCAATTATAGATGAGTTTAGAATAAATGTTACTAATTTAAATTTTGAATATTACATCTCTGATGTAAGCGGAAGAATAATTCGTAAAGGAAATGCTTATGATAATGAAGTAGTTAATTTGAATCAAAACAGTCCTGGTATCTATTTCTTAACTATAGTTGTTGATAATAAATCACAAACATTAAAAATAATAAACAAATAAAACTTAAGGTTTAATACCTTAAGAAAGGTGTAACGTTAATGTTACACCTTTTTTATTAATGGTATATTAAAATCGTAATGTAAACTGATCCTTAGTAAGGCTTTTATCTAAAAACACTATCCCCATTCTAAACAAATCTATACTAACAGACACTTCATTAGCATGAATTATTTCAGACCACGCTTTTTCCATACTACTACTCCAATGAATGTCATCAAAAACCAATATAGTTTTAGTATGAGCGTGTTTAAGAAAAAAGTTAAAATAATCAATTGTGCCTTTATAAGTATGATTGCCATCAATATACACCAAATCTGGTGGGCCTGACAATTTTAAGACAGCATTGAGTTGATTTGAAAACTCACCAACAAAAAAATTAATGTTTGAAAATTGTTTTAATTCATGTTGTGCAAACCCACTTATATTTGGACACCCTTCAATTGTATAAACAGTTGTTGATGCCTTTGCTAAATAAGATGTCCCAACCCCTAATGACGTACCTAATTCAATAATAGTTTCACATTTATACTCCCTAACTAACACAGCAAGCAGTCGACCAAATTGTTGTGATACTGCTGCATTTTTCACAATTGAACTTACACGTCTTACATTAGTATTCCTTTTTTTAGAACCTGCCCCCAAATCAGTAATACTTAACACAGTTTTGTTGATTTTTAAGGACCTAACATAAGTTTGAATGGCAGTATCATCAATTGTTTTTAATTTTGAAAAAACAGAATCATTCAAGCCTTTAATAAAAGGCTGTTTAATATTGGAAATAGCCCTGCTTTTTAAGTAATACTTTAGATAAGATTTTATCATTATAAAACAAAATTAAAATAATTGAAGTAAATTGCAACAAAAAAAATACTTAATAGTAAATTACATCTTAATATAAATGAACCTTATGAATTTAGAAAACAACATTGAAAGTCAATTAAGCCGAATTATAAAAGGTAATCCCTCAATAAATGTGATTAAACCTTGTCGAATAAATGATGGGATCAATCAAATTGATGCTCAAGCTACTTCTAAATACATTACCTATTTTGAAAAAAATAAAAATAATAAAAAAATCACTTTTTTCATTCCTGCATCCGGTTCTGGTTCACGAATGTTTGGTGCTTTATATAATTTTATTCAAAATAAAAACAACTCAGAGCCAGATACTATTAAATTTATTGATCAATTATTAAATAACATAGAAAAATTTTCTTTTTACAATAAACTTCCTCAAATATTTAAAGATAATATAAAAACAGGGAAAGTCAACATTCAAGAATTAGTAAATTATATTTTATTTAAAAATGGTTTAAATTTTGGTGATTTACCTAAAGGACTAATTCCTTTTCATTTATACGGAAAATTTATTATTAACCCATTTCAAGAACACATTTTACAAGGTTCAAAAATAGCTGGTGAAAAAGCAGACTTTCATTTTACAATTAATGCTCGATATAAAAAAGAAATCGATCATTCTATTCAGATTCTAAAGGAAATTACAGGAATTAATTTTTCATATACTTACTCAGAACAGAATCCAAACACACACTCTACCGCCTTCACACCATCTAATGAAGTGGCACATGAGAACAACACATCAATCGTACGTCCATCAGGACATGGTGCTTTAATTCACAATTTAAACACTATCGACTCTGATTTAGTTTTCATTAAAAACATTGACAACATACAGCATTATAATAAAGCAACTACTGCTTTGTCTACTAAGAAAGCTTTAGCAGGAATTTTACTTAATTTTCAGAATGATGTATTTTACTTTTTAAGTACGACTAATGATAGTAATTGGAAAGAATTAGCTCAAGATTTAAATACGACTTACAATTTATCAATTTCATCAACTAATTTACAAAATAAAGATTGGCTGATCACCTATTTCAACCGTCCAATACGTGTATGCGGCATGGTTAAAAATGAGGGTCAAGCTGGTGGTGGTCCATTTTGGACTAAAGATAACAATGGTAATTTAAGTAAGCAAATTATTGAAAAAGCTCAATTCGATTCAAGTCAATTATCAATTATGCTTCATGCTACACATTTTAACCCTGTCGATATCGTTTGTAGTGTAAATACTTACCAAAACACTAAGTTTAATCTGTTAGACTTTGTAAATAATGACCTGTACTTTATTGTAAATAAAACTCAGAATGGGCAAAAAATAAAATACATTGAAAACCCTGGTTTATGGAACGGTAGTATGTACAACTGGTTAACTCTATTTTACGAAATACACCCTGACTGTTTTAGCCCAGTTAAAACAGTGTTAGATTTATTAAAACCACTTCACCAAGAGCATTAAATTTCAACACATTAGCAACTTAACGAGCGTAAACGTAAACACCTGTATAAAGCGGTTTCCCCAAAAAAAACATCACAACAATTACTAATACAGCTTTCTCATCTGCCTATATATTAAAATAACGTATATCTTTTTTTAATAACTATCTTTGCTACCCCCTATGAAACGCGCTCAATAATGTCACAATTTACACTTGTTAAAACAGTCCTTTCTTTTAGGTTTATTAAAAAAATAACAATGAAAAAAATTGTACTTAGTTTACTATTACTTCTAATCTCAACTATTGGTCTCTCTCAAGGTACTAATAAAAAGAATACGGCACTTTCTCAACAACAATTAAAAGTACTAGCCAATCAGCAAATAATTAAAATGCATAACGGAGCGCTACTTGTTAAGTTAAAAACAAAGAAAAATTCTATTGCTACATTAAGAAAATTTGGAAAGAACCAACAAGCGGATAAAATAGAAGTTGAGCAATCAGTCTATAATAAGAAAATAATCAATGGGTTTAAAGCTAACTTTGACTTTTGTCCAACCTACTTTTTTTATAGTGACTACTCTCAAGAAATTTTAGATAAACAGTTTGATAAAGTCGAATTTCTTAATGTCAACTTACAATATGATTCCACTATTATATTTAACAACACGCCTTTTTTAACTGCCGAATTTGGAATAATAGAGCAGGACACGGCTAAATTTTTTGACGGTTATTATTATGCAGAAGGAATAGATGGACTTGAAAAACGTAAAAAATATAACGGTGGAACAGATATGACTTTTGGTGCATTAATAATTAAGAATGAGAATTTTTTTCAACTTAGTAAGCCATTCCCTTATTATTCTAGAACGTTACATTCTATCCCCTTTAAACGTAAACCAAAAAATGTAATAGCCAAAATGAACAGACAATTATATAATTTTTATACTGGAGCGAATTAAACATATAAAACAACCCTATGACAAAACGTGACTTTTTCCGAGTTCTAATTAAAATATTCGGACTCTACTCAGCTGTTACCGCAGCTTTTTCCATATTCCCAACATATATAGGTGCTATTTTGTATGATTTCAATCTACTTACTATTATCGCATTTACAGGTACAATTACGGTTACAGTTATAATATTAGTAACAATAATTTATTGTGCTGATAAAATTATTGACATGCTAAAACTGGACAAAAACTTTACTGAAGATCGAATTGAAATTGGAAGTTTAAAAGAAATTAACTTATTAAAACTAGCAATATTAATAATTAGTGGACTTTTGATTGTCAATAATCTACCTTCTTTTTTGAAGCAAAGTTATTTTGCATTAAAAGAATTACTGACTTCCAAAAAAGGAACAGATGGACTACTTGAATCATTTATGTATGACAAAGTAGATTATTCTGAATATATATTCTCTGTAATAAGTTTAATTTTGGGTTACTTACTAATTACAAACTACTCAGTCGTAGCTACGTGGTTACTTCAAGCAGACAAAAAAAACAATAGCGCACATTTAGAGGATTGATTATAAATAATTACTTTAGACTTGTGTACTTTAAAATACATCACTATTGGAAACAAAAAACAAAGTATTTATAGCTACAAGTTTAGACGGTTACATTGCAGATAAAGATGGTGGAATTGACTGGTTACATACCATTTCAAATCCTGATCAAAATGATATGGGCTACGCAGAATTTATGTCACAAATTGATGCACTTATAATGGGTAGAATCACTTTTGAAATTGTTTGTGGATTTGATATGGACTGGCCGTATACTAAACCCGTTTTTGTTCTGAGTAATAGCTTAAACAATGTTCCAAAATCGTATAAAGGAAAAGCCGAAATCATCAATGGGTCTTTAAACGAAATTCTAACCAAAATTCATAAGAAAGGGCATAACCAATTATATATTGATGGGGGAAAAACGATTCAAGGCTTTCTAAATGAAGATTTAATTGACGAAATGACAATTACTCGTATTCCAATTTTACTCGGCGGTGGTATTCCATTGTTTACAGAACTCCCTAAAGTATTAGATTTTGAATGCACTGGCTCTAAATTATTTTTGGACAAAGTAGTTCAAAATCAATTTACTAGAAAAAAGGATACAAAAAAGTACTTAGCACCTTTATAGTCAATACTGGTGAATATTGCTTAAAATTAGATTTTAAAGCGTTTGAAGTCAAGCTTTACAAGAAACAGAATATATTATTAATCAAAAAAACTTACATTTGACCTATGGGAAAACTACTTGCTTTAGATTACGGTAAAAAAAGAACTGGAATTGCTACCACAGATGATTTACAAATTATTGCTACTGGTTTAACCACAGTAGATTCTAAACAATTATTCCCTTTTCTATTTAAACACTTAGCTGAAAATGAAATAGATGAAATCATTTTAGGTTTTCCAAAACGATTAAATAATGACCCTACTCACAACACATTACCAGTTATTCAGCTAAAAGAAAAATTAGAAAAATCATTTCCTAAATATAAAATACAATTAATAGATGAACGGTTTACATCAAAAATAGCCAAGCAAACTATGATTGATAGTGGTTTAAAAAAAATGCAAAGAAGAAACAAAGCTTTGGTTGATGAAATCTCAGCAACAATTATTTTACAGTCTTATATGGAGAGTAGAGAAAATAATGCGCTTCCAAACTTTAATATCTAGATAAAAAGTTGTATATTATTACACATGAAATCTATTATAAATTTAATTGTAAATCAATTTTCCTTTTTTCCACATAATAAATTCAGAATCCCTTTTACTGAATGGCCTAATTATGCATCAGAAAAATGGCTTAAAACACCTGACAATGAAAATTTACAAGCCATATATTTTGAACATTCAATCCGAAAATCAGATGATTTGATAATATATTTCCATGGTAATACAGGTAATATGTTTAGCCATAATAGATTTGATCATGCAGACGAATTTTACAAACTTGGTGCCAATGTATTATTAATAAGCTATAGAGGGTTTTCAAAAAGTACAGGTTCACCTAGCGAAAGAGGTATTTATATGGATGGAGAAACGGCTCTAAACTACGCGAATAACACTTTAAATTATGATAACAAAAATATTTTTATTTTTGGAAGATCTTTAGGAACTACAGTTGCTACACATATATCTCAAAATAGAATATTTAAAGGTGTTGTTCTAATTACTCCTATTTCAAATGCCAAAGAGATAGCTAAAACTATGGGGTTTAAATATGTTAGCTTTTTAGTAAAAAATGCTTTTAATTCTTTACAAAAAATTAAAAAATTAAAATCGAAACTATTAATTATTGTAGGAACTCTTGATAAAGTCACACCACCAGAAATGGGTATAAAATTATTTGAAAAATTTAAAGGTAAAAAACAATTAATTACCATTGAAAAAGGTGGACATAATAATTTACAACTCATGGAAAGTGAAAAGTTTTGGAATGGAATTGATATCTTTGTCAACAAACAAACCCCATGATTGAAAATCAAACATTTAAAAAATTAGACTTCATATCAACCCCACTAAAACTAGACGAATATGATAACTGCACATTCATAGCTTGTAATTTTGAAAATCAAAACTTAACCAATTATATGTTTGTTGATTGTGAATTTGTTGATTGTAATTTGAGTTTAATTAAAGTACCTAACACAGCTTTTAAAGCAGTTCAGTTTACGAATTGTAAATTACTAGGAATTGATTTTAGCGAGTCTAATCCTTTTTTATTAAACATGAATTTTGACTCTTGTATAATGAATTTAACTTCATTTTATCAATTAAAATTCAAACAAAAAAAGTTTAAAAACTGTACCTTAAATGAGGCTGATTTTACAGAATCAGACTTAAGTGAATCAGTATTTGAAGACTGTGACTTAAAACGTGCCATTTTTGATAGATCTATTTTAATAAAAACAGATTTTAAAACTGCACATAATTTTAGCATTGATGTAGAAAATAATAAAATAAAAGGAGCTAAGTTTTCAAAAGCAAATTTAGCAGGCTTATTAACTAAATACCAATTAAAAATTAACTAACCTCATGTTATCACTATTCAGGTTTAACTGAATAGTTTTGAAATCTTTCGGCTTCATTTTCTAATCTTTTTAAGAATTTATAGGGCGTTTTCACATCAAAAGTTAACTCTTTATTCGTAATTGGATGTAGAAACGAAATTCCTGTAGCGCATAAAAACAAGCCTTTATTCTTTAAAATCATTCCCTCTACTCCATATAGTTTATCTCCTAAAATAGGAAACCCGATAGTCGAACAATGAATTCTTAACTGATGTGTACGCCCGGTTTTAGGTGATAATTCAACAAGTGACAAAAACTTATTCTTTAAAGATCTTACAACTTTCAAGCGTTTATAAGTAGACAACGATTGCTTTCCATCCACATCAGTTGACATCACTCCTTCCTCATCAATTTTGCCAATAACAACTGCTTGGTAGGTTTTTGAAATATCAACTTTAGTTTCAAACGCCTGCCCTAATTTCACTCTTGCCATTTTTGATTTTGCAATTAGAAGTACCCCTGAAGTTTGATTATCTAACCTATGAACTGGTAACGGCCAATTTAACGAATCTACATTCACAGAGGGCGTAATATTGAACAATAAAGCATTTTGAATGGTCTTAAATTGATTTCCGCTCACACTGATACCGGCTGGTTTAAAAATGACAGCCAAATCTTCATCTTCAAAAATAATATCCAATTTTAAGTGGTATGACTTTGGAGGCGTTAACTCTAAATCAACAAACGTTATAACATCCCCTTTCTTCAACCACCTTCCCCCTTCTGCTTTCTCACTATTCAATTGTAACTCTCCTTTAGAAATGGCTTTTTTTATTCCTTTTTTACTTGGAATTTCAATAACATTTAGCTCACAATATCTACTAAACCTGACTTCTGTCTCAATAGTACTTACCAGATATGTAGATTTAATTTTGATAATTATTTTTAATGCAAATATATAGTTTTGTTTTGGAGTAGCCCCTTGTGTTATAGAAAGAAACAGCATCAATAGAAAATGTATATTCCGCACTAATCATGACTAATGGAGCTAGAGTGGAAGGTATTGAGGCTGAACTGTTTTTTACTTTTTTTGGACTAGAAGCTATTAATAAGAAAAAACTAGATCACCTTCATGTAGCCACAGTTGGGAATCCAGCCAAGAGTATACCAACAATACCGGGTGGATTGCCTGGAAGGGCAGCGTTAGTCACAAAACTGATGAAAAAAAATGGGAAAACTAGACATGCCTCCAATTGGTGAATTTTTAGAACTACTTTCTGATTCTGGCGTAAAACTTTGGGGTTGTAAATTAGGTATTGAAATATATCATTTAACAAAAAAAGTTTTAATTGATGACTTAGCTCCTATATTAACTATAGGTGATTTCTACAGAAGATGTGAAAGCTCTGATACACATATGCCATTTGTGTAATACAAAAACCTATATCAATTAATTGATATGGACTTTATTTTTGTTACTTTTTAAAAATGATGTATTATCTTAGCAAACCAACCCATAACTTTGGATAAAACAAAACAATCATATCAACAAGATTTACTATTTATAGCTAAAGCTAAAAACGATAAAAACCAATTTTCGTTACTTTATAATAAATATTGGGAGCAAATCTTCTATTTTATCTTTAAAAAAGTTCATTCAATGGATGATGCTGGAGATATTTGCCAAACCGCTATGTTGAAGGCTATGATGAATTTACCTAAATATGAAGATAGAGGATTTCCTTTTTCTGCTTGGTTATATCGGATTGCTTCAAATGAAGTAAATTTACACTTTAGAAAACAGAAAAAAAATGGCTTTGTTGAAATTAAAGAAACACACATCATAAATTTAATGGGAGAGGTCGAAATTGTAAATACCGAATCGATAAACAATCAAGAACAACTTTTATTAATTTTAGAAACGTTAAAACCAAATGAAAGTGACATCATAGAAATGCGTTTCTTTTTTAAATATTCTTTTAAAGAGATTGCAGATTTTTACAAAATCAGTGAAGCCAATGCCAAAATGAGGTTATACCGAATTATAGATAAATTAAAAATAAAATGGTCAACAACTAATGACTAAATATAAAATAAATAGAGACAACACCCCTAAAAAGCCATCAAAGGCTGACATGGAAAAGTATAAAGACTTTAGCCGTTTAAATGCAAATTATGATAAATTTGTTAAACGACCTAAATTACCTTTATATAAAGATAAACGCTTTTTTCTGGCATTATTAATTATCGGATTAATCGCCTATTTAATAAGTGAAACGTTATAAAACATTCTGTACCCTATCTAAACGCTACTTTTAAATAATCATACAAAGTTTTTCTATATTAAAAAGCAACACCCTTTTATAATAAAATCAATGTACAATCGTTGCATTCGATTTAATACGAATTAAATTAATAGCAATGAAAAGAATTATTTTATCATTATTTATGTTATCTACAGAATTGTTATTTTCTTAAAATAATGATCTAAAACAAAAAAACAATTAACATTTCATCCGTAAAAGATGAGTTTATAATTGACTTGACTCCTCTCCTTTCTTAAGATATATATTTGGTAGTGGGAGTTCAAACTATGCAATAAACGGAACTAAATTCTTCACAAATTATTTTGGTTCAAAAACTATTTACGGAAAATATATTCTCACAAATAAGAGAGTAATTAGAGAAAATATGAGAATTACCCCCCTCAATGGAACTAAGAACTTTAAAATTATTAACTAACAAGATAATTACCTCCATAGATGTATTTAGTCTTGGACTAGGTTACGAATTCAGAAGGGTAAAATTAAGAATACGTGGAATTTACGGCGGAGATATTTTTTTCAAACAGGCAAACAACAAGTTGATTATTCCTGTGGAAATGAATATAGTACAACCAATATAACCCCAACTTCAATGTTTGATTCTGTTGATAACACATTAACCGGGTTTGGTAGTCCGGTTTTCGAAAGAAGAAAATATGATAAAGGAAGTAGAACTTATAGCATTAGAATAAGAACCTTTGTTGGGATAGCATACTATATTACTCCAAAAAATTGTTTTGGTACTGAATTCGGTTATGGTTTCACCTATACAACTGTAGCAAAAGGCAGTAGAGCCACTGAATTTTACAATTCAAAGCTACCTAATGATAACGGAACTATTAGCGGCGTAGATGAAAGAAAAGTAATTTTTGGAAAAAGTTCAAGTTTTAGCACAAACACTGAGAATTTTAATGGTGCATTATACTTAATATTCTATTTCTAAAGAACTCATTAATTTAAAAGAGTTCATTATCAAAGCCCTTTTTTTGTTCTAGAAAATGGATTTAATCTACCAACTGTCTTTTGTATAAAAGCCTTGAAGAACTTTTTACATCCAAATATACAACCCACCCCATACAAAACTACATGATATAACGGTATTAAAACAAACACATACACCAAAGCTTTTAAATAGAACGGTGTGTCAACATCAAAGCCAAATATAGGATTTATTAATCTTCTATGAATCGCCAATGTAATAGGACCTGTTAAGCCAAAGACAACAAATACTAACACCAATTGTTTAGAAGATTTTAATTGATACCTTTTTTTCAAAAACGCTATGACTTTATTCATCACCATTGATTAAATCACTTATTGACTGTCTTGCTTCCATTACTATATTATCAATTTTATCTGAAGTCAAGCCCTGAGCTGAAATAGGTTTTCCTATTCTCAACTGAACATGTCCTGCCTTAATTTTTAAATTAGAATCCTCTGGCCAAAGAGTATTGGCCCCAACAATTGCAACTGGCAAAAGATCTGTTTGTGCATGCATTGCCAAGTGAAAAGCTCCTTTTTTAAAAGGCAACAACCCATCACTCCCATCAAAAGTTCCTTCTGGAAAAATCATGATATTTTTTCCACTTTTTATTTTTTTAGCGGCTATACGCATACTTCTGATAGCTCTTGTTCTGTTCTTTCTATCAATAAATATAATTCCTACAGCCATCATTCCCCACCCTAAAAATGGCACACGTTGCAACTCCTTCTTAGCTACATAATAAAAAATAATTGGCAATCCAACTGATAGCATTGGAATATCCAAGTTAGACGTATGATTTGCTAATATTATATAATTTTTTCCATTCTCAATATTTTCAAGACCACTCACTTGCATTTTAACACCAACTACAAATAATATAAACGGTGTCCAAATTTTTTGAACAACCCACATCCCTGTTCTACTCTTAAAAGTTAAAAGAATAGAAAGAATTGCAACTACAACAATAATAATTGTCCAAGGGACAAGAACAATGAGTTTTAATATTGACGTTAGTTTTAGCATATCTATTTTTGAATTGTAAAGATATAATTATTTACCAACTTTAAAAATATCTAAAAACAAATCAATTTCAAAGCTGAGTTATAAGCATACTAAAAAAGCCCTTCCCGTATAGGGAAGAGCTTCAGTGCTTTCTTAGAATAAGTTAGAACCTATCTTTTAGCGAATTTCTCAGAAGAAACTGTTAATTTCTTTCTTCCTTTTCTTCTTCTTCTATTGATAAGTGATCTACCATTTTTTGTAGCCATTTTGCTTCTGAAACCATGTTTGTTTCTTCTTTTTCTTAATGACGGTTGAAATGTTCTTTTACTCATTACTATATATTTTTAAACTCTTGTTATTAATTTCTTTGTCTGTCCGTAAAACGGATTGCAAAGATAGTTATTTTTCTATTAATCCAAACTAATTTTCAAAAAAAAATAAAAAAAACATTTCTATGACAATTCAATGTATAATTCATTTTACTTTTGTCGTACAAAATTACTAACAATATGTTTGGGAAAAAAGAAAAAGGCGAAAAAATAAAATTGTCTAAGGATTCATATAAGAAAGCAAAAAGCTTTTTAAAATACATGAAGCCTTATGGAGCAACCTACTCTATTGGTTGGATTTTTCTAATACTAAGTAGTGTAACAGCTATGCTTTTCCCGCTTTTAATGGGACGTTTACTCGGTAATGACAACCCTACAGGTAGCAACATGCCATCTATTGATTTACCAACACTTAGTATAACAGGTGTTTTTATTTTATTAATTATCGTTTTTGCTGCTCAATCTATTTTTTCATTCTTTAGAGTTGTCCTGTTTTCATCTGTCACAGAAAGAACATTGAAAGATATTAAGATGAAAGCCTTTAGTCAATTTGTAAACTTTCCCATTGAATTTTACAATAAAAATAAAGTGGGTGAATTAACATCAAGAATCGCAACTGACATAAACCTTTTGCAAGGTGTTTTAAACACAACAATAGCAGAATTCTTTAGACAATTCATAACAATTATCTTAGGTGTATCCTATATTATATACACCTCTCCTAGTTTAGCACTTTGGATGTTAGCTGTTATTCCAATTGTCATTATTATCGCCATTGTATTTGGTTCCAAAGTGAAAAAATTATCAAAAAAAGCACAAGACGAAAGTGCAAAATCAAACTCTATCCTTGAAGAAGTATTAATGGGAATAGTTAACGTAAAAGCATTTACTAATGAAAATTACGAGCTTGGCAGATTTAATGACAAAGTAGATAATGTCAAAAAACTAAGTATTAAAAGTGGATTATTAAGAGGAGCATTTGTATCCTTTATCATGTTCTTTATGTTTGGCGCTATTGTGTTTATCATCTGGAAGGCTAAATCAATGGTAGGAATCGAAATTACCGAAAATGAATTTTATTCATTTATTTTCTTCACCATTTTTGTAGGTGCTTCTTTTGGATCATTACCTAACTTATATGCTGATATTCAAAAAGCAATTGGCGCATCAGAACACTTAATGACACTAATTGAAGAAGAAACTGAACCGACAAACCAACCTAACACCTTATCTAACTTCAATGGTAATGTTGCTTTCAATAACGTCCATTTTTCATATCCTTCTAGAAAAGAAATTGAAGTTTTAAAAGGTATTTCATTTGAATGTAAAGCAGGTGAAACAACAGCATTAGTTGGAAGCTCAGGTGCTGGTAAATCAACAATATCATCTTTATTAATGAAGTTTTATGCGATTGAAAAAGGTGAAATTAAATTTGACAACTTAGATATTTCAACTATTCAAAATGAAAGCTTACGTTCACAAATAGCTGTAGTTCCTCAAGAAGTAATTCTATTTGGTGGTACAATAAAAGAAAACATAGCCTACGGTAATTTAGAAGCTACGGAGGACCAAATTAATGAAGCAGCTAAAAAAGCAAATGCTTTAGACTTTATTTCAAAATTCCCAGAAGGAATGGAAACTTTGGTTGGAGATAGAGGTATTCAATTATCAGGAGGACAGAAACAAAGAGTTGCTATTGCTAGAGCAGTACTTAAAAATCCTAAAATATTAATTTTAGATGAAGCTACATCTGCATTAGACACTGAATCAGAAAAACTAGTTCAAGATGCACTTGATAAATTAATGGAAAATAGAACTTCATTTGTTATCGCCCATAGATTATCAACTATTAAAAAAGCAGACACTATCTTAGTTTTAGAAGACGGTAAAATTGCTCAAAATGGAACACATGATAACTTAATAACCGAAAAAACCGGGGTATATTACAAACTTAACAACACGCAGTTAAATTAAAACAACAATTTATTAACACTCTATTAAAGACTCATTTAAATCACCAAATGAGTCTTTTTTTTGTTAGCAATTAAAATTCTACAAACCAAACCATAAAACACAACGTTAAAACAAACGTAAGATGTTAATAAAAACTTAACATTTTTTTACAAATTAGTAGTAAACTCTAAGTGTAATTATTATTTTTGGCGTAATGGAATTTTCAGCAGAACAAATAGCAGGTATTTTAGAAGGAGAAATTGTAGGGAACAAAGACCAAACAGTTTCAGGTTTATCAAAAATTGAAGAAGGTAAAAACGGTACATTATCATTTTTAGCTAATCAAAAATATGAAGACTTTATTTATTCTACTGACGCATCTATTGTTATTGTAAACAAAACGTTCACACCTCAAAAAGATTTAAAATCAACTTGTACTTTAATTAAGGTGGATGATGCTTATGCATGTTTCGCTAAATTATTAGAAGTATATAATCAAGCCATTCAAAAACAACCCGAAATTGAAAAAGGTAGTTTTATATCAGACAAAGCAACACTTGGCGAAAATGTTTACGTTGGTGCATTTGCATACATAAGTGATGGTGTCGTTATTGGTGACAATACACATATTTACCCAAATACATTTATTGGAAACAATTCTAAAATAGGTGATAATTGTAAAATAAACGCAGGTGTTAATATTTATCACGACACTATTATTGGAGATAACTGTACAATACACTCAAATGTAGTTTTAGGAGCTGACGGATTTGGATTTGCTCCAAACAGCGAAGGTAATTATAATAAAGTTCCACAAATTGGTAATGTAATTTTAGAAGATCATGTTGAAATTGGTGCTGGCACATGTGTTGACAGAGCAACCTTAGGCTCAACAATTATCAAGAAAGGTGTAAAACTAGATAACTTAGTCCAAATAGGTCATAATGTTCAAATTGGCGACAATACTGTAATCGCTGCACAAACAGGCGTATCAGGTTCTGCTAAACTTGGAAAAAACATGATGGTTGGTGGACAAGTTGGGATTGTTGGACACATTTCTTTGGCAGACGGTACATTAATTGGTGCCCAATCTGGTGTTCCAAAAACAATAAGAAAAGAAGGAACAACACTTTTAGGTTCTCCTGCCTATGATGCCAATGATTATAAAAAAGCATACATGGGATTCAGAAGATTGCCTCAAATCTTGGATAGGTTAAGAGAAGTAGAATTAGAATTAGAAAAATTAAAAAAGGGATAGTCATCTCACAAAAAATAGATTAGTAATGAGCGATAAGCAACGTACATTAAAAGAAGAAATTAAATTTCAAGGTGTAGGTTTACATACAGGTGAAGTTGTTAACATGACAATTAAGCCAGCTAAAGTAAACCATGGTTATAAATTTCAAAGAATTGATTTAGAGAAACAACCAATTATTAAGGCTGACCCTGACAACGTAGTATCTACAGAAAGAGGAACAACTTTAGAACAAAATGGTGGTAAAGTATATACAACTGAACATGTTTTAGCCGCTTTATACGGTATGGAAATTGACAATGCTTTAATTCAAGTTGATGCTCCAGAAATCCCAATTATGGACGGTAGTTCTAAATTGTTTGTTGACGGTATTAAAAAAATTGGAATTGTTGAACAAGAAAAAGACAGAGACTACTTTGTTTTAAATGAAAATTTAAAATGGGAAGATCCTGAAAAAGAAATTGAATTTTTAGCGATTCCAGATCCAGAATACAGAGTAACTGTAATGGTTGATTACAAATCACCAGTTTTAGGAACTCAGCATGCTCACATGCTTAAAATTTCAGATTTTAAAGATGAAATTTCTTCTTGTAGAACATTTGTATTCTTAAGAGAACTAGAATTTTTAGCTCAAAACGGATTAATTAAGGGTGGTGATTTAGATAACGCCATTGTATTAGTTGAAAGAGAAAATATTAAACAAGCTGAATTAGATAAGTTAGCAAAATTATTAGGGAAAGAAGAATTAAAAATATCAGTTGATGGAATTGGTGTATTAAATTCAACTAAACTTAAATTTGAAAACGAACCAGCTAGACATAAATTATTAGATATTGTTGGTGATTTAGCCTTAGTTGGTAAATTCATTAAAGGTCATATTTTAGCCGCAAGACCAGGTCATTCTGGAAATGTTAGATTTGCTAAAGTATTAAAAGATCAAATTGCAAAGCAAGCTAAACAGGGTAAACACTTTGACTTAACAAAAGAACCGTTATTTGATATTGTAGCCATTGAAAAAATGCTACCTCACAGATACCCGTTTTTATTAGTTGACAAGATTTTATCTATTACTGAAGATACAATTGTTGGTGTAAAAAACATCACAATGAATGAACCTCAATTTACAGGTCATTTCCCCGGAAATCCAATTTTCCCAGGTGTTTTACAAATTGAAGCCATGGCACAAATTGGTGGTGTTTTCGCTTTAAACTCAGTTGATGACCCACACTTATACTCAACTTACTTCATGAAAATTGACAAAGTTAAATTCAAACAAATGGTTCGTCCAGGTGATACTATTGTATTTGATTTGAAACTAATGTCTCCAATTAGAAGAGGGTTAGTTAATATGAGTGGTGTAGCTTACGTAAATGGTAAACCAGTTATGGAAGCAGAAATGTTAGCTTCAGTTGTTAAAGACAAAGCATAAAAAGAAACGCATAAATGATAAGTAAATTAGCAAACATACATCCAGATGCCAAAATAGGAAACAATGTAACCATTGATTCTTTTACAACTATCTATGAAGACGTTGAGATTGGTGATGGAACCGTTATTGGACCAAATGTTACTATTTATCAAGGTGCAAGAATTGGAAAAAATTGTAAAATTTTTCCAGGCGCAGTTATTTCTGCAGTACCTCAGGATTTAAAGTTTCATGGTGAATATACGACTACCGAAATTGGAGACAACACTTCAATAAGAGAATGTGTCACTATTCATAGAGGTACAGATGATAGAAAAAAGACTAAAATTGGTAGTAATTGTTTGTTAATGTGCTATGTACACATTGCTCATGACACCTTTTTAGGTGACTATGTAATTGTAGCTAACAATACAAATATAGCAGGTCACGTTACAATTGGTGACTGGGCCATAGTAGAAGGAATGGTTGGTATTCAACAATTCGTAAACATAGGTGAACATGCTTTTGTTGCTGGAATGACTTCAGTACGTAAAGACGTACCACCATTTATTAGAGTGGCTCGCGAACCATTATCCTATGCTGGTGTTAATTCTATTGGGTTAAGACGCAGAGGTATGGCAGATAAGGACGTAAAAGAAATAGAAAACTTATACCGACTTTTATTTGTTTTAAATAGTTCAGTAAGTAAAGGTTTAAAACAAATTGAAACTGAATTAGAACCAACTAAATTAGTAAATAATATAACTGATTTTATTAAGAAATCAGAAAAAGGAATAATAAAAGGATTAATATAAAAAATTAAAGATATGGCTGCTACAACATCAGATATTAAGAATGGACTTTGTATGAAGTTCAAAGACAAATTGGTTTCAGTAATTGAATTCCAACACGTAAAACCTGGAAAAGGTCCTGCATTTGTTAGAACTAAATTAAGATACATTGAATCAGGAAAAGTGGTTGATAATACATTCTCTGCTGGTCATAAAATTGACATTGTTAGAATTGAAACTAGAACTTACCAATTTTTATACAAAGAAAGTGATGGGTACCACTTTATGAACAATGAAAACTACGAACAAGTTTTTATTGATGAAAAAATGATTGAAAAAAAGGAATTTTTAAAAGAAGGAATTGATTGTAAAATTATTTTCCATGCTGAAGAAGAAATGCCATTAATTGTTGAATTACCAGATTTTATTGAAGCTGAAATTACATATACTGAACCAGGTATTAAAGGTGATACAGCTACAAACACAATGAAACCAGCGACTATTGATACAGGTGCGGAAATTAGAGTACCGTTATTTATTGACACTGGAGATAAGATTAAAGTAGATACTAGAAATGGTATATATTCAGAAAGAATTAAGAAATAATAAATTTCTATTCATCTAAAAACTCATTTTTTTAGATAGATTCTATTCAAAACCTATATCATTAATTTGATGTAGGTTTTTTTATATAATAATATAACTGTATCTTAACCAATTGCATCACTATCCTTTTGATTAGATAACACCACGTCCGTCCATTAACAATCCAAAATACACTATGAACAAATTAACCTTATTTCTACTTTTACTATCAAGTAATTTATTTTCACAGAATTTAATAAAATCAGATAGTGTTGGACTTGATAATGAACAAACTCTTTCTTACAAAGAAATAGTATACACAAAACATATCCTTACCTATCTATATTCTGATTCTGTATTCACCCTTAAAAACAAAAGAATATTATTTTCTGGCAGTAATTTTGGCTCTACCATATTCACTAAATCAGATTTCTATAAAGGAAAATGTATCCCTTGGACCGAAAAAGGAGACCAACCACATGTACAAATCATAATTTTATCAGAAGGTGAGATTGAATTAATCGGTTATGATATCATACTCATAGCTTGGTCCAAGATTCCTCCAACCAGAAAAGCCCGAAAGCAATTTATTGCTAATGCTAAAAAAAATTCAATCGGAATCAGTACGAAACATTAACTTTAAACTAATTATCTAATTCAATTATTTTGAGTTTACCAAATCTAACAGATGACAAAACAGATTAAATTGATTTCAAAATTTAACCTTTCATATGCAGTTTTATTACTGCAATTAGTTTCTTGTTCGGAAACGAATACACTAACTCCTGAAACAGATTTTTGTTCAAATATTCATAGAAATGACAGTACAACACTTTCTAAAGAATTGGAAGACATTTCGGAATTAATGAAAACTAAAACTGGTGTTTATGTTTTAGAAGACGGAAGTGGTTCAATGGTAGCCCGAGCTTGGTTAAGTGAATATTCTGAAAAATCAATTGACATTCAATACTTCATTTTTTCGACAGATAACGTTGGCCTCATTGCATGTGATTATTTGATAAGAGCTGCCGACCGTGGCGTCAAAGTTAGAATTATTGTGGACGATATGATGGTGGATAGTGATATTCAGGATATACTAACCTTTGCTTCTCATGAAAACATTACCGTAAAAATTTACAACCCCGGTGTTAACTTAGGAAAGAACATAATTGATAAGGTTCATAAATTTTCTTCAGATTTTAGAAATGCCAACCAACGTATGCATAATAAAACCTTTATTGTAGATGGCAAAGTGGTCATTACTGGCGGTCGAAATATTGCAGACGAATACTTTGACTATGATCATGAATACAATTTTAGAGATAGAGATATTTTAATATTAGGTACAGAAGTAAAAGACGTTTCTTTCTCTTTTAATCAATTCTGGAATAGTCCATTAAGTAAAAACGTAACACGAATCATTACAGATAAGCCTGAAAATATTGTCTCTCCAAATAGATTTGATAAGATACATGAGTATGCTTGTAATCCAGACAATTTTTGGCCACAAGTCAGAGAACGAATAGCCGTTTTACCCTCTACGTTTAAAACTATCAAAAAATCAGGCGACTTAGTATGGTTAGATAGCGTTGAGTTTATATCCGATTTACCCGGTAAAAATGATGGTAGAAATGGGTTGGCTGGAGGCGGAATTTCAACCACTGTCTTAATTAATCTAGTAAAAAACGCTAAATCGTCAATTGAAATTCAGACACCTTATTTAATTACGACCAGATTAGCACAAACCTTATTTAAAAATGCAGTTGACCGCGGTGTGAAAATCAGAATATTAACCAACAGTTTAGCTTCAACAGATAATGTAGAAGCCTTTAGTAGTTATCAAACAGATAGAGAAACATTATTGAATATAGGAATTAGGTTATTTGAGTTCCGCCCAGATGCAGCAGAGCGAACAAAAATAATGACCGGAGAATTACAAGAAAAATTAGACTATCAACCCATTTTTGGCCTACACGCCAAGTCAATGGTAATTGATAACAAAATAACTGTAATTGGCACGTTTAATTTAGATCCTAGAAGTGCCAATTTAAATACGGAATGTATTGTTATTGTTCATTCTAAAAAAATATCTCAAGGTGTTTTAGGTGGTATGGAAATAGAATTTAAACCAGAAAACGCTTGGGAAACTACTTTAGATTACAACCCAGATTCAGAGGTGAGTAATTACAAACGTATAAAAACTTGGACGCGAAAAGTAATACCCAAAGAAATATTATAGAAATACAAAACATTGGTCATCTGTTTATACATCCACAAAAAATAAGTTATTAATACAATGAAAATGGCATCAAATCCAAAAGAGAATCTGGAAAGAATGAACTTGAAACTACCAGGCATATCAACTCCAGGAGGCAGTTATGTCTCTGTTAATATTCGAGAAAACATAGCATACATTGCCATTCAATTTCCAATTTTAAATGACGACTATCTCTATCAAGGTCGCTTAGGTCAAGAAATGACAACTGAAGATGGCTATAAAGCTATGGAACTGTGTGCTTTGAATGTATTAGCCCAAATTGAAACAAAAATTGGATTTGATAATATTATCGGACTGAATCATATTGATGCCTATTTTCAATCCGGACAAGATTGGGATGATTCTCCAATTGTAGTTAATGGTGCATCAGATTTATTTGTAAAAATTTTAGAGGACAAAGGTCAACATTCAAGAGCAATTTTTGGTGTAGAAAAATTACCCCGAAATTTTAGTGTTGGACTAACCGCATCCTTTACAATTATACCCGAACTAAAGTAAATTTAAGCACTGACAACTATTTAATTAGACGCAGGTCAAAGGTGAAACTAAGGTATCTATCCAACCTGCTACTTCATAACAACGCATTACAATTTTTTTTTTTCGAATATCGCAACAGTATTATTTTTGTTGCGCGATTCAATTCTTATCTCTATCGTATTATCTCTACCTTTGTTTCTATAGAGAGAACGTATTCTTTTTATTAATAGTATTTCTAACACAGTCTATATTTGACTATAAAATATATTATTATGAAAAATCTAATTTACAGAATCACTTTAGTTGCATTACTGATTTTCATTTCTACAAGTTTATTTGCTCAAGCAGATACAGTAAAAAAAGTTCAACAAGTGATTATAAAAATGAATAACGGTGATGAATTTAAAGGTGCAATCATAAAGAAGAACGATAAAATAATAACTCTAAGCACTGTAAATGGCGAAATTAACTTGATTGCTGCCAATGTCAAATCAATTGAGAATTACGATTATATTGGGAAATTTGCTTTCGCGAACCCGCACGACACTAGGTATTTTTTCGGTCCATCTGGTATTCCTATAAAAAAAGGAAAGGGCTATTATCAAAATATTTTAGTGACAACAAACTTTGTTAATGTTGGACTAACAGAACACATATCAGTAGGTGGTGGTTTTGAATTTATATCAACTATAACAGGAAATCCTGTTTGGTTTCTTACACCTAAATTAGGATTTGAAGTGGCTAAAAATGTACATATTGGCGGAGGAGTTATTGTTGCAGGTATAGCAGCTGACGACATTATTTCATTAGGATACGGTGTTGTCACATTAGGTAATACAGAGACGAACTTAACTATAGGTGGTGGTTATGGATTTGCAAATGGAGACCTATCGACATTCCCAACAATTATGATATCTGGAACACATAGAGTTAGTAACGGATTAGCGCTTCTATCTGAAAACTATATTATACCTATTGATGGTAATACAACATACTTGGGTATCCATGGTCTAAGACTTCTTTCTAAGAAAAACGCTTTTGATATTGGAGCGATTGTCATTCCTGAAATTTTTGATTTTATTCCAGCGCTCCCTTATGTGGGTTACGCTAGAGCTTTTTAATACTAAAATAGATAGTCTACTGGTTCCTTTTTTTAAAAAATTTTAGAACATAACTTAATAAGTACTTTTCTCCTTATCGGATTATAATTACCTTAGACAAGAAAATTAACCCGAGACAATGAAAAAAAGCATTTATTTAATTTTAATCCTGACTATTATCGTTAGTGTTAGTTGTGAAGAACAAACAAATAAAACTCAAAATACAGTTTTACAAACTACAGAAGTAGAGGCTATTGTAATAACTCCAAAAGAAAAACTTAAACAAGCTTATCAGCTATTTAAAGAAGGAAATGATGCGCAATCAATCCAATTAGCCAATGAAGTATTAGAAATTGGAAGAGCCACAAAGAATGACACTTTAATTGGGAAAGCATTAACATCTTTATGTAGAAATTCTCAACGTAAATTAGACACTATACGGTTAGCAGAACTAAGTACAGAATTAGTCGACTTGTCAGCTTCATCAGGTGATCAAAAGTGGTTAATGTATTGCGCCCACATGAATGCTGAAATGTGGAGATTAATAGGAAATATGAATAGAGCAGAAGTGTTTTACACTGAAAGTATGAGGATTAGTTTTGAAATTGGAGCTATGGGAATGTATACTATAGATCATTTTAATAAATCGTTTGTATCCGTAGCTAAAGGAGATTTTGAAACAGCGAACGACTTAATTAAAAAATATTATCAATTAAGAAAAGAAGAGGGTCAGGAAACAGAAGATGCTTATGGATTAATTGCATTAGCCTATTTACTAGAACAACAAGAAAATTATGAAGGTGCACATGAAGTAGCTACGGTTACTAGGCGGTTATTTAAAGCACAACACATTTTCCCTGAACCACCTGATGAAAAGCCATTATTAATGGTAGAAGCTAAAGTTCAAAACGAATTGAAACTCCTAAAACTAGAAGAGATCAGTACAAATTCTACCTCATTAACGGTTTCTGATATGTTGGCGAAATATTTGAAATAATACATTTAACAAATATCTCCAATACAAACCAATTTGATTTTGAATGGTATAAAAACAAAAAACTCTCATAGAAACATCAAGTGAATGTCAGTCCTAGTATTTTGAGGTACCATAAATGTATCGAGAACAGAATGGAAGTTGAAATACGAATACAGAGTCACTCTGCTCTAGATACATTTCCATTAAAAACTAGCGTTTTTAACTCATTTATACCCCTGTTTATTCGGTTAGTGAATAAATTATAGAAACAGAATTTAATCTATTGAATGGAACATACACAACACAAACTGAATATGTAGAGAAAGAAGTACTGTTACCCCAATTGCCAAGTGTTGAATACTTTAAGTCATTTGAAAATGAATTATTCTAAGATTATCAAAATAGTATTATTAAATTTGATATAAATACAAAATATGATTTTCTTAAATAACGATTATCAATACAGTTAATATGACAGAAAAGATCCTTTTAATCCAAGAAACTAACATTAATACGCACAAAAACATTACTTCAATAAATTGTATAAAACATACAGTAATGTTACTTTCATTTCTTCTGTTTTTACTAATAATGACCTCTTGTAAACCAAATACGGCATATTCAAATTGTTATTTAGATACACTTATTCCAACTGGGAATGAAAAATATATCACTGAAAATTCTGATTTCATTTTCAATCAACAGACCCTGCACACGTTTGAAATCACTATTCCTGAATCAGATTTAGAAAAAATTGATTCTGATCCAGTAGCAGAACAGTATGTAACAGCTAACCTTAGATTTAATGGAGAAGAATTAAGCGCTGTTAGTATTCGTTACAAAGGGTCAATAGGTGCATTTGTAGGCGCACTTTCAGATAATGATTGGGCGAATCCATCAGGTTATAAAACAGCTACTAAATTATCTATGAAAGTCAAAATTGATTGGATTGACTCTAGCAGAACTTTTTATGGTTTAAAAAAGCTTCAATTTCATTCACAAAATAACGACCCAAGTCAAATGCATGAGCGATTAGGCTATTGGCTTTATCGAGAAATGGGTGTAGCTGCTCCGCGTTCGGTTCATGCCAAACTACTAATTAATGGCGTTTATTATGGTGTATATGCTTTAACAGAACAAATAGATGCTCAATTTATCGCTTACAATTATAAAGATACCACAGGTAATTTATACAAAGAAGTTTGGCCACTAAATGATTTGGGAGAAGCAACTACTCAAGTCGAGTTTAATAAAAAGTTAAAAACCAATAAAACAAAACCTGTTAACACTACATTAATTAAGCAATTTGCGGATGATATCGTTAAAGCAAACGATAAAACACTTAGAGCCTTAATTATAAAACGAATGAACTTGAATCAAATTATGTCCTATATCGTGGTAGATAGAATGATAAGAAATGATGATGGCGCATTTCATTGGTATTGTAATAGCGAAGCTTGTGATAACCACAATTACTATTGGTATGAAGAACCATCACTTCAAAAACTACACTTAATCCCATGGGATCTAGATCATGCCTTTCAAAACATAGGCTATGGAAAAAATGCGGTCACTCGAATTCATAACACTTGGGGTGAAATTTCAAATGAGTGTGAGCCTTTTGATTCTTATGCAAGGGGAATAGATCAAAAGTCAGCTGCATGTGATAAATTAACTGGAGGTTGGGCTAGTTTCGAACAGGAATATGAGGCTATAAAAACAGCATTCAATAGTGGTCCTTTTTCTGAAGACGTTGTCAATGCAAAACTAGACGAGTGGTCTAAACAAATAAGAGAAGCCACAAAAGAAGCCAGAGTAATACACAGGGACGCCATTAATGAAGCCGATTGGAATGAAGCTTTAGAAAATTTGAAAGGAGAATTAAAACATTCTAGATTGGATTATTAACACAGGAATGTTACGCTAAATATATAATCCTGAAACAATTAAAATAAATGGGCTTAGTAAATATGAAATAAACCAACACCCCAAAACAAATTGACTTTATTTTGGGGCTAAAAATCATTTAATTTGATTTCCTTGGTATACACTTGAGTGTCCAAATCCGTCATGGATTTGCTAAGTTTTACTCCTGACTTATAATCAAAAAAGATAAAACATATTGAATTATTAATTATAACATTCACTCAAGGTATAAAACTGTAATTATTGAATATGTGTAACGTGAGCTTCACCTTCTAATGGCGCATAAATACTTACAATAGCAGTTCCTTGAATAGGAAAACGAGTTGAAGTTACTGTATTACAGAAAAATTTATAATTCATTCCTGCCACTATTTGAACTGAAACCGCTACTGGTGAGTATGTAACACCCAATATTTTTTTCATAGCTTCATCAAATGCTTTCATTGCTTCCGTTGAGATTTTACATGAATATGGAGAAAAAGCTCCTACTAATTGACTTGTCATAATATTTTTATTAAATTTTCTTACTCTGTTTAAACTGGCTTTTCAGATTCCGCCTTTGTAATTAAATTTGATAGTAGCTACTCGATCGAATATGTTTTAAGTACGGTACAAATGTCTATATTTAAGTATGTATTTTTAAGAGGGAAAATACCCTTTTCAAATAATTAGGAAAACTACCTACTTCCATTTTCCCCTATGTAATAGAATTAAATTTACTACCCAATCAAAAATTAAAAAAGAAAATTAACAGTAGCTGATACCATGGATTTTAAATCGTAGCTCAGGTATTGACTCAAATTAAAATGATAGCGAAAATAAAATCTATATTTATTACTTTTTTTTGGATGTGTTGTACTGGACAAATTGATAGCCAACCATAACTGTATTATCAGTAATCAATCGCGTTTTTATCAGTTTACCTCACATCTGAATTAGAAAATAAAAAATGACACGAATTGAGTATAAAGTCAAGCTGATTTATTAATTTTGATGCCGTAAATGGTCTGCATAAAACAAATAACTTTTTGTTATGCAGTTGGTATATAAAACAACATGAATAGAATACAACACATAGAAAATGAGATCTCTGAATTAAGAAGGCAATTACAGAAGCATACACTTTATGAAAACTTAAATACAATTGATGACATCAATATATTTATGGAAAATCATGTATTTGCCGTGTGGGACTTCATGTCGCTTTTAAAGAACCTACAACAAAACCTGACTACCGTTGAAAACCCTTGGACACCTCCAAAAAACCCAATATTATCAAGATTCATAAATGAAATTGTTCATGGTGAAGAAAGTGATATTAATGAATTAGGAGAACCTAAAAGTCATTTTGAAATGTATCTGGAGGCTATGCTCCAAACAACCGCTAAAACGAATGAGATAGATGCGTTTATAAAACTAATTGAATCTGGAAATTCAGTGGATTATGCATTGAATGAACTAAATATTGATAAAAGAGTAGCTGATTTTGTGACTTTTACATTTTCAATTATTGAAACTAATGAACCACACCTTGTCGCTTCTTGCTTTACTTTTGGACGAGAAGATGTTATTCCTGATATGTTTTTTGAAATCCTGAAAAGTTCAGATTCTAAAAATAAATCGTACGATAAACTAGCTTATTACCTTCAACGTCATATTGACTTAGACGGTGATGAACACGGACCATTATCATTGAAAATGATTGCCGAACTTTGTGGGAATGATGAACAAAAATGGGCCGATACGTTAGTAGTAGCCAAACAATCATTAGAGAAACGAGTTGCCCTTTGGGATGCAATTAACGATTTAATTCAAAAAGAAAAAATACAGACTAGCACCTTAACTATTAACTAACCCAGTTTCAAGGTTTAATTAGAAACGAGAATGTTTTAGTTATAGATGCAAAATTGAAGTATTTGATTTGGATGTCATGCTACTTTTGGTTTACCTGTCGTTTTTAATCACCTATTTCGATAAAAACTCAATACACCGCTCTTTCCCTCTTTAAAAGAGGGAGGCTGTGGTTGAAGTACTTGGTTTGACGTAAGTCAAAAACAGACCACAGCCTCTCCCTTTTAAGGGAGAAAGAGAGGGATTTAATCGTCACAGGCTACAAAATAAAATACAAGTCTGAAGTATTTGGTTTGGATGTCATGCTGCTTTTGGTTTACCCGTTGTATTTAATCACCCTCTTTCCCTCTTTTAAAGAGGGAGGCCGTTGTTGATGTATTTGGTTTGAAAAAACTCAATGATACTGTACTATGAATAAGATTTAAGACAAAATAATTTGATTTGGCGCAAGCCAAAAAACTACGACAGCCTCTTCCTTATTAAGGGTGAACGTGAGGGATTTAATCGTCACAGGTTACAAGACTGAAGTATTTGGTTTGGGTATCTAGTTTCTTGTGACCTACTCGTTGTATTTAATCACCCTCTTTCCCTCTTTTAAAGAGGGAGGCCGTTGTTGATGTATTTGGTTTGAAAAAACTCAAGGATACTGTACTATAAACAAGATTTAAGACTAAAACATTTGATTTGGAGCAAGTTAAAAAACCTACAATCAGTTATCAACCACTATCATTTTTTTTAAAATGATAGCTCCGCTACGAATTGAAAAAATATAACTTCCATTTTTAAATGAAGCCACGTCTACATAGTTTTGCCCGGAATACAACACCCCTTCTTTAACAATTTGACCCATCATATTAGTAATTTTAAATTCTGCTGGACTCGAAACATTACAGTATAAAGATCCATGTGAAGGATTTGGAAATACGTTAAATTCAAATTCATTTTCGGTTAAACTTAAAAAACAATCTGTACTGTAAATGGAATAATCAGGACCTGTATACCAAAAAGGTTTTATAATAGTTAATTCAACACTGTCAACCTTTAAACAAACTAAGTTTGGATTATAATTTGCAAACAATGTATTCATGTTAGTATTGTTTCCGTTTTTAACATTGATTATTTCAAGTTCTGTATACCCGCAATGAAGTGATGTTAAATTAGATTTGTCACTCAGATCCAATTCACCAGTTAAAGGGTTTTCACTTAATGTCAAATGTCTAATACTATCATTTAAAGATAAATCAATATTTGTTAACTCATTTCCCAAACTCAAATCAGTAATAAGTAAGTTATTTGAAAGATCTATGGAAGTCAGGTTTGGCCCTATCCAAAGACGATCTAATACTAAATTTAAAGACAAGTCTATCTCTTCAATATTGGTTTCTTGCGCTCTTAACTCATTTAAAATGGTACAATCACCCAAGAATAAGCTATCAATCGGATTTTCGTCTATAAAAAGGAAAGTTAAACTATCCGCACCATGAAAATTAGTAATTTCAATCAAATTATCATTACAAGAAAGCGTTCTTATTCTTGAAGTTTGCGAAATATCAAGTTCAGATAGCTGATTGAACCCACAACCTAAATGAATTAAATTTGGTACTTCATTAAAGTTAAAATTTTGAAGATCATTATGACTACAAAAAATAGTTTCTAATAACAAATTTGAATTAAAAATAATAGTATCGACATTACAAGCGCTAAAGTATAAATTAACCAAGTTTGAATTCTGAGATAGGTTTAAAGTATCAATAAAATTCTGATTTCCAACTAACTTACCCAAAAGAGGATTCAGAGAAAGATCTATTTCGGTAAGTTGATTTCCTTCAAAATTTAAATAAACCAAATTTGATAAATCACTCACATCTAAAGCGTTTATTCCGTTATAACCACAATTTAAATATTCAAGATTTAAGTTAGAAGAAATATCTAATGTCGATAAATTATTACCTCTGCACATTAAATACTCTAGAGCACTAAAATCTTCAATACCATCCAAGCTATATATCATAGATTGAGGAGGAATACTTAGAGAAGTTACCGTATCAATACTTGCTGTATTAATTTGACTATCTAATGAACCGGTATCTAGCCCTAAGTCAATAAGAACTTGTTCAAAATTAGCATCTGGTATAAGGGTCACTTGACTATACCCTTGATAGGACAATAGAAAAAGTAATACATTTAGGGTAAACAACTTTCTTTTCATACTGCAATTTAGTAAAAAAAATGAGTTAACGAAAAGATAAAATGTAACAAGACTAAAGAGTTGGGTTAATGTCAGTTCGAGTGGTTTGAGGTACGAAAATTGTATCGAGAACAGAATGGGTACTTAAAATGATAAAAGACAAAATAATTTGATTTGGCGCAAGCCAAAAAACTACGACAGCCTCTTCCTTATTAAGGGTGAACGTGAGGGATTTAATCGTCACAGATTACAAAATAAAATACAAGTCTGAAGTATTTGGTTTGGGTGTATTGTTACTTTTCGTTTACTTGTCGTATTTAATCTCCCTGTTTCCCTCTTTTAAAGAGGGAGGCCGTTGTTGATGTATTTGGCTTGAAAAAACTCAATGATACTGTACTATGAACAAGATTTAAGACAAAATAATTTAATTTGGCGAAAGCCAAAAATCTATGACAGCCTCTCCCTTTTAAGGGAGAAAGAGAGGGATTTAATCGTCACAGGTTACAAGACTGAAGTATTTGGTTTGGGTATCTAGTTTCTTGTGACCTACTCGTTGTATTTAATCACCCTCTTTCCCTCTTTTAAAGAGGGAGGCTGTGGTTGAAGTATTCAATTTGAATACTTGCTTCAAAATTAATTGATTCCTTCTAATACCCCACAAACTCCACAGCTACCCTATTCCCTTGTTCATCAAGAATAGATAACTGATGCGCCCCGGGTGTAATCTCCAAAGCTAATGCATGTTTACCGGTGGTTTCGCCAACGTAGTGGTTGTCTAAATGCCAAAATAATTTGGCGTCTTCTGTATTGTGAGTGGCTTCAACAACTACTTTTTCGTACTGCTGATCAAAGTTTTTGGGGATGATGACTTCTGTTCTGTTTTGCGGATAGATGATGGCTAACACGCTTTGATCATTTTGTGGACAGTCTTTTGAAAAGGGGGGGACATTGTAATAGGTAGGATGTTTTCGTTTGTAGTAATGGCTTACGATTGGGTCTAACACAAACCAACTGGAATCTGTGATTTGGGATTGAGAAATACAGCCTTTGTAGACGCGTTCATTGTCAGAATTTAAGTGCACCATTTGATGGTAGGTACATTGTGATGGCATTTTACTATTTTGAGCGGCTTCCACCTCAACTCTAGGACAATTTGGTGTGGGTGCTAAGCCAGACGTTTCGCAGAGGGTGATTAATTTTAAATTGGTTTCTGGTTTTTCAAACCAACCCTGTTCTGACACCTGTTGGAATAAGTTAAACATTAAAGGCGCAGCAGTTGACACACCAGTTAATCCGGGTCTACCCTCTCCTTGTGCATTGCCTACCCAAACGGCTACTACATATTTAGCATCATACCCCACTGCCCAGGCGTCTCTGAATCCAAAACTAGTGCCTGTTTTCCATGCTACTTTGCGTGATGAAGAATATTTTCGCCAACCGCCTTCAATTCCTGGTCGTTGGACTTCTTGTAGGGCGTTTGAAATTAACCACCATGCGCCATAATCATAAGTCGTGGCTTTATTTGGTAATTCGGTGTCTTGTATTAATCGGATGCCTGTTCGGATTTGGTCATTGTCTTTATAAAAGGCATTTAATTTTCTGGCTTGGTTGGCATAAATTTGAGCGACTTCCCAAAGGGATACCTCAGCACCTCCCAGAATTAAAGTCAATCCATAATTATCAGCAGAACGGTCTATGGTGGTGAAGCCTAAATTGTGTAATTGCTCGTAGAAACGCACCATGCCGTATTCCTTTAATAAATTAGTAGCGGGTACATTTAAAGATCTCGCCAAGGCTTTATCTGCCCGAACAACGCCTTCATATTTCTTGTCAAAATTAGAGGGTGAAAAGCCATTAATAGATACAGGCACATCTCTTAATAAAGTAGTCGGGTGAATGAATCCATCTTCCATAGCACTGGCGTATAAAAATGGTTTTAAAATACTCCCCGAACTCCGTCTAGATTGAATTAAGTCTACAAAAGCAGCATTAGCGCCTTTAAAATTCGCATTCCCCACATAAGCTTTTACATCTCCAGTTTCTACGTCAATGATTAAAGCGGAGGCATTATTAATCTTATTTTCTGCCAAGTGTTTCACATATCTATTTAAACGCTCTGTAGCGGTTCGTTGCAAGTGGCCGTCTATGGTAGATTCATTTCGTTGTCCTGCTCCGCCCTGTTTTGAAATGTATTCTAATAAATGATAGGCGTTAGACGGTAAAGTATTTGGCTTGTCTGGTAAGTCTTCCAATAAAGACAGCGAATAAGTAGTGGAATCAATCACTTTATTCACCATTAGTTTTTTCAATAAACGGTCGCGTTTGGCCCTTAGTTTCTCACTGTTTTTTCCGGGTCTAATTAAGGCAGGTGCATTTGGTAACACCGCCAACGTAGCATATTCTGCCCAAGACAAATCGGTTAATGGTCGGTTAAAGTAACGCCAAGATGCCGCTTCAGCCCCTACTACATTTCCACCATAAGGCGCATGGGATACATATAAATTTAAAATCTCAGCTTTTGAATAGGTGAATTCCATTCTCACGGCCATGTACATTTCTTTCACTTTCTCCCAATACGTTCTGGGGGGATTGTGCCTTGACATTCGTAAGACTTGCATGGTGATGGTAGACCCACCACTAATGGTTCTTCCTGTTCTAATATTCTGTTCAATTGCTCGACCGATAGACACTGGGTTTACACCTGGGTGCATATAAAAGTATTCATCTTCAAAATGCAGAATACATTCTTCTAATGCATAGGGTACACTGTCCAAATCAGGGAAACGCCATTGGCCGTCTTTGGCAATTTTAGCGGACAGTAAATGACCTGAGTCATCATTCAAAACTGTTGAATACGGTGCATCAAACAATTGATTGGGAAAACTCCAATAAAAGAACACACCGAATAGGAATAGTCCTATCAGCTTTCGCTTATTTAACCGTGACAATTTCATTATTTCACTACGTCTACCCAGCCACCTGCTTTAATTGATGAAATACGTTCGTCATACATTGGGGCACAGAAGATAGCAGGTTGATAAAAACGACCTAAGAAGGTAGCGTTCAATAACACCTCCACTTTCACCGTTTGTCTTTTGTTTAAATTGAAGTACGAATAGACACGGTCATCTCTAAAATCTTGATAATCTAATTGACTATTGCTTTGAGAATCATCTGTGACTCTTGAGTTAATAATTTGCCAACCGGATGGGAAAATCTGATTCAATGCCACTTCTTGATACGCTTTTCTGATGCCTGGATGTGTGACTTTTACAATGGCTTTAAAATCTTGCCCTTGTGTTAAACGCGACACATCAATTGATGACCCTTGCATGTCTACATACTCTACGGTCATTTGAATATCCTTTTCTGAAGTTACAATTTTATTTTCTGTTGGAATTCCGGCTTGAACGAAACTGACAAATAAAGGTCTGTCGCTTGAATTTTTAACGGCTACACTTCCTGATCTTAATGCTTTAGCACCAATCTCTAGTTGATACATAGGTAAATCAGAATTTAACTGTTGTGTGTTTCCATTTATAGTCACTTCACAATTTAAGTCAGTCGACCCACTACCAGACCCTATACTTTTACCGATTGCCAATAAGGCATACGCTCTGGTTTGTGTACTGTGCCAGCCTGTGTTTAATTCAGACGCAATGTCTAACACTAATTCACCTGCTCTGACGTTGTCTTTTAAATAAATCATAGTTTCTAACACCATGGCTTGATCTCTTAAACTTGAGCCATACGAATAGCCCATGTCACGGTAAGACGCCACAATATAATCACGTTGTGCTAATTCTTTAGCGGCTTTTTCACGACCAATAATCGCATAAGCAGCTGCTAAACGCCAAGCTGCAGGATTACTTAATTTCGCATCCTTTTTTAAACGGTTCATGGCGCCCACTTCTGGTTTACCGGCTAAGGCTAAGGTATATAATCTGTAGGCTTGTGCTAAATCGCCATTATACCTACCCCATGCAAAGTAATTGTTTCTATTCCATTGGGTAGCGGTACGTTTTTGAAATTTCAACCAGGCTTTTAATAAACCTTCAGGAATTTCATAGCCCTTTGTTTTAGCTTCTACCATAAAGTGACCAGCATAATTTGTACCCCATTCACTGGCATGAGAATTTCCATTTGGCCAATACGAGAAGCCACCTTTAGAATTTTGAAAGCTTCTGTATTTATGTAAAGCGGCTAAAATATTCGCATCAATTTTCTCTTGTTCAGTTTTAGTTAAATTCACAAATGAACTTAAGTACAGTTGAGGGAAAACAGCTGAAGTAGTTTGTTCAATACAGCCATGTGGGTAACGAATTAAATACCCCAATTGCTTTTCTAGGTTTAAATCTGGAATTTGAGAAATTTGCAATTTAGCTGTATTCGTTCCTGTAATTCCAAACGACTTATAATTGTAGTTCCAAGATGCTCCTCCGTCTACCATAGAGAATTGAGATTCTTCAATTACTGGGTTTGAAGGACGTACTAAAATTTCAATTTCTTCATACGCTTTTTCTTTTCCTGAGCTGATTTCTACCTTGAATTTAGCCACCCCTAATTTACGGGCAACATTATAATCAAAGTAAATCGTTTTATCTCCTTTTTTACTGAACGTTACCGTTTTCACGGTAGAACCATTTGCAACTAATAAATCATTAGTAGTGACTTTAACTTTTACGGTTTTGATTTTTGAACTCATTGAAATCACATTCACAGGAATGGTTATTTTCTCTGAAGGCCCTAACACACGTGGTAAAGTGGTTTGCACCATTAATGGTTTTTTGACTTGAATTTCTTGCTCGGTAGAACCATAAGCGCCTTCATGCGCAGCAACTACCATTACTCTTACCGCACCAATGTAATTTGGAATTTTAATGGTATGTTTGGCTTCGTCTCCAGCATCTAAATAAAACGGTCCTAAATATTGAACGACTGATTTAAATCGGTTAGCCGTAGCATCTGCTTTATACACTAAGCCTTCATCACCACCGACTGCTAATAAAGCGGTCATTTTTCCAGTTTGTGCACTCATTACATACTTATACATGTCCCAACTGCGCACGCCTAAGGCTTCTTTTGCATAGAATGTAGACCATGGATTTGGTGTTTTAAATCGCGTTAATGACAATAAGCCTTCATCTACCACAGCCAAAGTATACGCCATTTTTTTACCGTTTTGTTCTTTTACTTTTACGGTAAACTTAGTTTCTGGCTGAACCGTTTTTGGTGCTGTGATGACTGGTTTTAAATGCGTTTCAGGATCGCTCACAAATAATGGCGTGACACCATACATTCTAATTGGTAATGAATTTTTGTCTTGTGCATGGGGTTGAATAAATACTACATTCACATATACATTTGGTGCCATGTCTTTATCCAAGTCCACCTCAAACTTAGTACTTCCCTCAGTAGCGTCTACCCAGAATTGTTTAATCACATGATCTCCTTTTTCAATGGTCACATATAGTTTTCCAACTCCACCAGACGGTACAGTCACTTGAGCCGTTTCGCCAACGGAATACTCCGCCTTGTCTAATTCTAAATTTAACATAGAGGCCGCTTCTGTATTTCCATCCATGTCGCTATACCAACCTGAATAGTCGGCATAAAATTCTTCTAATGTACTGTGACCAGATTCTTGATCAATCACTCTAATCATGTATTTACCCCACCCTCTGTCTGGGAAGTTTAAATCATAAATGCTTTTTCCGTTTGAAATCGTGAAGTTGTCTGACTTAATTAAATCATTTGATCTACGGTTAATGTAGCGCGTTAAGTCATCTGCGCCGTCTCCTTCCCACCACCAATTGTAAGACACTTTATAAAGTTCTACTTTTACATTTCTGGTGACAGGTTTTCCGTTTTCGTTTACAGCGACTAAGGACACCCCGTGAGATTCTTCTGTATTTAATGCTTTTCTCCAATTACTTCCGCCTGGTAATTTAATTCCTACGTAACTGCTATATGGTGAATATTTTTTTGATAAATAGTCTTGACTAAAATCACCGCCTTTTTCAAAGATTTTGGTTTTAAACTTCACCTTTAACATACCCGGTGTTTTATTAGGTTTACGCCACTTAAAGTTCAGCTTAACTTCTCCTGTGGCTGATGTTTTACCTTCCACAATTACGGGTTCTTCCATGTCAAATTGATTAGAACGGTCATCAAACTGATAATTCTCATAACCTTTAAAGGCTGTTTTCATATTAGTGACGTCCATTTCTACTCTGGCTTTTAACCCTGCAGCGGGCGAACCATATAACCATTGTGCGGACAAGGTGGCAGAAATAGATTGATGACTTGAAATGACATCTGGGAAATCAAAATCTAACTTAATACGGTTGGGTTTAATGGTTTCTATTTTAACCGATTTTTCAAATACAGAATTACCAACTATTGCTTTGACACGCCATGTTCCTGTTGGTGATTTTTCATTCGTTTTAAATTTAAACGCATACATACCTTTTACACCTGTGGTAGACACTTTTTTGTCGTGTAATTTCCCCATTGGATTATATAACTCCATGATGATAGGATGCGTTTCTGGAATGGTTTGTAATTTGTCTTCTAACACAAATGACATAAATAAAGAATCGCCAGGACGCCAAACGCCACGTTCTCCATAAATATAGCCCTTAATGCCTTGCTTAATTTCTGACCCGCCTACTTCATATAAACTTAACGATAAAGCCGAACTGTTGTCTACTCTTAAATACCCACGTTGATCGCCTTTTTTAGCCATTAACAAATACGGCTTGTGTTGTGTTTTAAAACGTACAAATCCGTCTCCATCTGTTGCGCCTGATGCTACTAATTGATTTTGATAGTTATAGGCTTCAATCGTTACACCACTAATAGGGTCGGTTGATCTTAAATCTGTCACCACTACATCAAATTCATGGTCAGCGCCTTCTTTAGCGATAATACCAAAGTTACTCGCCAATACATTTTTACTCACTTGGCGTTCATAGTATTTGTAATACGAATCTGAGCAGGGATTTTCTCTATTTTCATAATCAGAATAACCTTCAAACCAGTTGTTAGAATTGAAATAGTATTCATTAGAATCAAAATTTAATTCCGTTCGTTTCATTGGACGCGCTACACCTGTACTGTCGCCACAAGGGTATAACGATTGGTAACGCTCAAACGACATCATAACACGGTAAATGGCACCGGGTTGTGTTTCAATTAAACGATTCAAGTCTACTTTAAAGTTATTCCAAATGCCGTAGTCAATTGGTTCGTCAGACACTAAGTCCACCGTTCCGTCATAGACCATACGCCCCACTCTTGTAATGTTAGACGTTCCGTTATGTTGGTTGTCTTGAAAAAATTGACTGATGTTGTTTTCGTAAATCTGAATGACACGAATGTTGACCGCTTTTAAATTAATGGCTTTAAACGGAAAATCTAATTCTCCATTTGAGGGCATAATCACACCGTCTCCAATTAATTCTAAAGCTGGTTTTTCTAAGTTAAATTGAACGTCTTGCTCATACCCTTTGATTAATACATTCCCTTTAGAGTTGATTACATTTTGGTTGACAATAATAGTTTCTTCACTGTCTAGTTTACCTACTGGATAGGCTTTCACTTCATTTTGAGAAATTGACAAACGCATCTCGTGTCCTGATACTAAGTAAATCAATCCATTCAAATCTTGACGGGTGTCTACGGGATCTGAAAATTGAATAGAGAAATGCAAACCTGGCTCACGCACTGTTGTGGCTTTAATTACCGAAAACTCACCTAAGGGTGGCATTCTAATGTCTTGTTCATCTGCTACATCTACCCCAATCGCTTCCCCATTCCAAGCTAATTCAATAAATTTTTCGTTGTTTCCTCTTTTTACATTTGTAATGGTATACCCATGTGTTTTAGATCCCGTTTTATGTGTCCACACTATATTCAAATGCTTACCATCTTGCTCTGCAGTAAAACAGGCTTCTAAATTGGCAGGTACTACCACATCTGTTGTTCTTACGGTTCCAAAAATTTCTTGTTTAGAAAAATCATCTAAATCGGTTGGTTTAATCCCCTGAAAATTGACTGTTAAACTTTGATGCATCACCATAAAGCTAAATACCATATTTTCAAATGGCTCTTCTACCGCCATTAATTTTTCTAAATGAAAACTCGCTTCATAAAACTGACCTGAACTTAATTTTCCATTCGGTCTAAATTCAATGGTTTGTTGGTCTAACCAATACGCTTGCCCTTCAATAGTTGGACTAAACGAAAACACAGTTTCTGTTAATGGCTCTCCTGCTTTAGCATTGGCATACGGTTGTAATAATACCACTTTAATGTTGTCACTGTTTGACATCACACCAGACGTAAAGGCGTTGACGTAATTACTAAACCCTGGATCAACAATCAATTGTCCGGATGAGTTAAGGTGGTCACTACAGCCAATTACCGTTAGTAAAAGTGTAAGCAGTATCACGAGTCGTTTCATAATGTAAGGTATTAATATGGGGTTAATTAGGGTACTGCCTAAAAGTAGCTAATTAATTTTAATTTTCCCAAATGAACAGGTCTAACTTTGGCAAACCGCCCCATGAACTTATTAAATGCTAGGCATTGATAATTATTCGTTGGGTAGGTGTTTGAAAATTAAACACTTACTTAAAAAGGGGCGTTTACCCCTATGATTTAGGGGCAAATGCCCCTATTTTTAAAAACTGACAAAAGTCTGTTTCTTTTATGGTTGTTTTGTAATTTTTAAGGGTAGATTTGAGGAGACCCTATGATTTCACCTCCTTATATATAACTAGTGACTGTTGGTAATGATGGATTGAGGATTTTTATTTTATTTGGGTTTTATAAAAATACATAATGCGAGTATAGAATGCTATTGTTCTTTATTTGGTTGTTGGACACAAATTAAAAAAATGGAAAAGGAACATAAAATAAAGATAATTGAAAGATATGACGCATATTTCTCAGGTATCAATAATAAGGGAGCATTTATTTTAGCTTTAAATACTTTAATGATTAGTGGATTTCTTATTGGAATTAAAGATATGAAATCGTTAGTTTCTTGCTGTGAATCGTTATTATTTGACATTACAGTTGGAATTACAATATTATTTTCCATAATATCAATGCTATTTACAATTTCAGCAATTATACCATATTTAGACTCAAATAAAAAATCATTCTGGTTTTTTAATGATGTAGCAAATCGAACTATTGAAGATTTTACAACCAAAATTGACAACCAAGTTGAAGAATCATTAAATACAGATATAAACGAACAAATATATTATTTAGCAATTGGATTAAAGAAAAAACACTCAAAGATAAGAATTGCTCTTACTTTTAATTTTATTCAAATGTTTTTAATCGTAATAATAGCACTTATAATATTGACATAATGAAACTTTTTGAAAATTACACAAATGGATTATCAGACCTAATTAATAAAGATAAAATTAAAACATTTTCTTCTTTTTCTGATAATAAAAACATAACATCATATTTCGAAAAGGGTATGATAAATGAGAGTTTAGAACTTTTAGAAATAAATTCTAAAAACAAGGTTCTAATAGAATTTGATAAAACACAATTAGAAACATTATTTGGTCAGAATACATATTCTTTTTCTGAAAACTCTATTGGCACACATCCGGATTTCAAAAGTATTGAACATCACGAATATGAAAATCATTACTGTGTTTCATTATTTATGGACATCAAAGGTTCTACACGTTTAATTGAAAAATACAGTTTATTAGAGATTAGAAAAATTAAAGACACCATATTAACTTTAGCAATTCACGTATCTTCCCATTTTGGTGGACATGTTCATAGATTACAAGGTGATGGGATATTTATTCAATTTGTAAGAAAAGGACAAACTGAGCAGAACGCTGTTATCAATGCTCTCAATGCTGCTTCAGTTTTAACACACTTTATCTCTTCAGATTTAGCTGGTATTTTTACAAACAATGATGTAAAACCACTAACCGTAAGGACTGGAATTGACTTAGGCTTTAAAGAAGATGTAATATGGTCTCATTATGGTATTTCAGGTTGCTCTGAACTTACAACAACAAGTCTACATACAGATTTAGCGGCAAAATTACAAGCAAAATCACAACCCAATGGTATTCTAGTTGGTGGAAACATTCAAGAAATACTTGACATTAAACCATTATTCTGTAAGGACATAAAAAAAGAAAATGACACTATTGATTACTATATTTATCAAGGAGTCAAAAACTATAGAAAATTTAATTTTGACTGGAAACAATATCTTTATTCATTTGATTTTACAAAACGAATAAATTCAGGTAATGGAATCGAAATTGACAATCCAAATATAAAAATTAATTGTACTCTTTCTGAGGAGAATGGATTAAACTCAGAGAGCTATTTTCAAAATTCTAAAGCAATTAATAAAGGCACTCATATAAAATTTACTTTAACTGAAAATGGACACGCATACCATAGAAAAGGATTTGATATTATTGAGTGGAAAGCTTTTAACTCTGGGAAAGATGCTTCAGATGCAGGACAAGAAGTACACGATTTTGGAGGTAAATGTAAAAACAAAACCTTTTGCGATACTACTGCAGCCTATAAAGGTCATCATTATGTTGAATGCACAATTAAAAGAGAGCACTCACCAAATAAAAAATATAAATTCTCAATATTTATAGAATAATCAGTGGCTAACAATTTATATAACAAATATGGCGTTCAGCTGTTCATCAAAATTTTGAATACCAGAGAATACGCCTAATAAAAAATTAAAAACAAGATATAAGAATGTGACTCTGTGATAAACAGAAGTGCATACAGAAGGAGTTACAGTAATAAAATTGAACAATTCAATTACAGTTGACAAATTGTAAACCTGAAAACTAGAATAAATAATGACAAACAAATTAAATGATAATTTAGGGTTTTCAAAAAACCCTTTTTCAAAGTTTTCTGCAGAAGAAGAAATGGAGTTTCATAATGAAATATTTTATGAACCCACTTTTTATCAAACACTTTTAGATGATTTAAAATCTGGAACAAGTCGATTTATACTAGGACAAAGAGGACATGGTAAATCTTCTATAATACATAAATTAAAAACAGACCTTGAAGATTCTCAAGTGCTAACTATAATAATTGACAGATTTGACGAAATTTCATTGAATGACAATAAAATAGAATTGTTAAATTTAATATTAAGAGAGTTTGTAACAAAATACGTATTTTTCTTAGATAAGAATAAACAATATTTAAAAAAGTTAAATAAAGAAGATAAAGAAACTTTATGCTTGTTAATAAAACTCTTCTTTCAGCCCTTAACTAAAACTGAATATGACTCAAGGTATGATAATATCGAAAGAATTAAAACTAAGAATTGGTTTATAAACTTTTACAATAAAAGTCTTAAACCAGCAAATTCAATAATCGGAACTGGTATTTTAATTACATCTAAATTAATTGCTAACTCTCTAAATTTAAACAACTTTGAAGGTACAACGAACTATACAGAATTCCTCTCAGTAATTGATAAAGTTGACACATCTGCTAATGACCAAGAGAAACAACTGAAGAAAAGTAAAAGACATCTTAAAGAGCTTTTAAATAGACTTAATCTTATATCAAAAAAGACATACTTTAAATCATCCGTTGTACTATTTGATAAGGTAGACGAGTTTCAAGACTTAAATCAAGAGATAAGTAAAATAGCAAGTTTTACAGAAGATATGTTAACTGATACTGAATTATTACTGCAGAATGATATTGCATTTGCATTTAGCTTATGGTCAGAAGTTAAGCCAATCCTTTCACAAAAAGTACGTTTTGATAAATTCAAAGAAATTGATATTAGCTGGAGAAGTAGTGACATGGAACCATTAATCGATAAACGTATATTACATTTTTCTTCAAATACAAGAAGATTTTCTAGTCTTTTTGAGAATGAAAGTGATAAAGTAAATGTTCTAAACATATCCAACAAATCACCCAGAGATTTAATATCTTGCTTATCCGACATTTACGATCACCAAACTTCTAACGACAAGTCAATTTTTTTAGATAGTGATTCAGTTTCTAAAGGTCTTATTAAATTTGCTAAACGTTATGATTATTTATCAATGTATCCATCAAAGACAGCCAAAAATAAAGATGTATTAAGTATGATTAACTTAATATTAAGGACACGAAAAATGAACCTAACTATTTTAGAGATGAACTCTACTTTTAACCAAAAAACTAAATGGAGTCTTGGTAAACTTGAGGCTATGGTAAGATATAAATTAGTTGAAGAGGATTCTAAACTAGGATCCAACGGAGAAAAAGTATATACTGTATTAGACCCAAAAATAAAGCATTTGATTTCAAGAAGTATTACAAGTTTAGAAAATAATTAGAAAAATTCTAAAAAGGATTATCTAGATAAAAAGCTACAGTAATACATTTAAAACCATGATACAAAAAAAAATCTCAAAACTAATAGGACTTAAGTATGAAGCCAAGTAAAAATAATAAATATGAAAAATAAACTAATATACATTTCAATTTTAACAATGATGTATTCATGTGGTCCATCTGAAAATGAAATAAAAATCCAATATCAAAAAGAAATAAGAAGTTCAAAAGATGCTATTGCTAATCAATTCGAATCTATTATGGATGAATATTACTCTTCAAATGAAGAGCTCAATAAATTACCTGCTGTTATAAACATTGAAGCGTACCTTAATTCCGGCTATGAGGAAGTCGATACCTATGCTAAAAAACACTTAGATTCTGTACCCAAATTAGAAGCTAAACTTAGAAGTATTATTTATGGTGATTTAATTGAATATGCTAACCAGCAAGATTGGAATAAAATCGATAAATCTCAATACATTAAATTGGAAAAAAAATTATTAGTAAAGGGTGATGAATTTTCAAATAGTGAAGTTTTTAGGGATCCTTCTTCTCCTAAATATATAAATCAGAATGGCTTTTTTATGTTTTATAAAAAGTTTAATAAGGACGAAAAAAAACCTTTAATAGGATTAAAAACTCAATATTATGCGGACGATTGGTTATTTATAAAAAAGGCTTCAATTAGTATTGATGGAGATGTTTATTCACTGAATTTTGACAATTGGGATAAAGATAATAGTGATGGAATGATTTACGAATGGAGCACACTTTCAAGTCCTTCATTCAATATTCTTGTCAAAATAATAAAATCTAAAAAGTCTAAAATTCGTTATACTGGTGATCGATATCATGATGACCGTACGGTTAGTTCTTCTCAAAAAAGAGCATTAAAATCCGTCTTAAAAGTATATTATGGACTTTATTTGAAAGATCAATTTTAATTATAGATCAATTAGTCTCCCAATATGATTGTAATAGAAGAAACAACACTATAAACATGATACAAAAAAAATTCTCAAAACTGATAGGACTTAAGTATGAAGACTTTCTTGCTTATATTGAATCAGGGCAAATTATTGCGCAAGAGTCAAGATTAATTCCTTTACTTAAAACAGGAGATGAAGGTGCATTAACGTCCATTTTCATGACTGCCATAAAGCTAATTAGAGAATATAGAGATTCTATTTTTAAAGAATTAAAATTGAGTAGAAGTGGTAAAGCACATTATTTTACTGAAGTTGTGTTTAATGACATTGATGAAAAATCTAGAATAGATGGGCTTATTTTTATTGTGTCTAAAGGGATAATTAAAGAAGCTGTTGTTTTTGAAATGAAAAACAAAAATAATAGTGTGGACAAAGACCAAGTTGAAAGATATATAAGTTTATGTAAACAGCTTGGAGTTGACAAAATGGCAACGGTGTCTAATGAATTTGTTTCTGATTGTACGCAATCACCAGTAAAGGCAAAAGCGCCTAAAAACTTTTCTTTATTTCATTTTTCTTGGACGTACTTAATGACTAAAGGTCAATTGTTGTTATTTAAAAATGACGCCAATATAAAAGATGAAGATCAAGTAGAAATAATGAGAGAGGTTTTACATTATTTTGACAATCCTACATCTGGTATATCTGGTTATCATATGATGAAACCAGGTTGGAAAGATACGGTTGAAAAAATAACGAATCGTATTCCACTTAAAATGTCAGATTCTGCTGTTGAAGAAGCTGTTGAAAGTTGGCACGCTGAAGAAAAAGATATGGCGCTTTTATTAAGTAGAAAATTGGGTACGTTAGTTAAGTCAACAGCAAGAAATAAAGACAGTGTAAAAGCTGACATCAAAAAAATTATTTCGGAGCAAGAATTGATTGGAAATTTAAGCATTAAAAATTCTGTTTCAGATATTAAAATAAAAGTTGATTTTGAAATTAAAACGGTTTCTATGTCCGTTAAAGTGACACCACCTTTAAATAAAGGAACTACGGCTAGAATTACCTGGATAAGTAAACAATTAGAGTCTGCCAAAAAGAAAAGCGAAACGATTTTTAGCTCCATTGAAAAAGATATTTTAATTGAAGCCAATATTAAACACGCACGTGAACACATCAGAATTCCGTTAAGTGGTTTTGAAACGCTTATTGAAGAATCAAAAGGAAAAGAAATACAAGCGTTTAACATTGTTCTTTTATCTAAATTCAATGCCGGTTTTAATAGTAATAAGAAGTTTATATTCCTTATTGAAAAAATGGTTTTAGAGTATTATGCAAGTATTGTTCAGCACTTAGCTAATTGGAACCAACCTGCTCCTAGGATATAGGGTGTTAATTAAATTTGTATCTTTGAAATTACTCTATGAAACAAAGTACTATTTAATCTTATAGCTTTAAAGAGGTTGAAATATGCTTAAAACAACGTTTACATTATTAACAATACTACTTTTAACAGCTTGTAAA
>Ga0209395_1000326_pt1 | contig 71319 bp, 60 predicted proteins | sample GOMGulsemesocosm_3_FD_184635 | JGI IMG/M metagenome (GOLD analysis project Ga0209395, IMG submission 184635) | Methane-oxidizing microbial communities from mesocosms in the Gulf of Mexico - GOM9D Gulf of Mexico (SPAdes) (version 2) | ecosystem: Environmental > Aquatic > Marine > Cold seeps...
CTAGCAATACATAAAGATAAGGAAACACGAGTTAATTACTATCGAGAAGGGTTTAGACAAGTTTTGGATGCATCGGTGATAGATGATTTACGTTCGGCTGTTCAAACTGGGACGCCACTTGGTAATACTAAGTTTAAGGAAGAGGTCGAACAATTGTTGGGTGTAAAAACGGGCTATGCAAAAAGAGGTCGTCCTAAGAAAAGCGCATAAAAGGGTACTGACCCCTTAATCTTACCCCTTAATCTTCTTCCTTAATCTTCGCTGACCCCTTAATTGGACGTATGATTATTGTTGATGCCGGCAATAATCATGCTTTATGCATGTATTTCTACGGGGTTAAATCTTTTTATTATGATGATGTTTCTTGATTGAGTGGCTCTAGTGTTATAAATAGATTGATGAGACTATGAATAACATGCCCCCAGTTATGCTTTGCTAATCAGAACGATGAGGTTTTTTGTCATATAGGAATAAAATTATTATAAATCTTTTTAGAGTTAACCCTCTTTCTGAAATATAATTGGTATTACTTTTTGTTTTTCTTAAATTAAATATGTCTAATTCAAAAATCATCTACACCTTAACTGATGAAGCGCCAGCCTTGGCAACCTATTCATTTTTACCTATTGTGCAAGCGTATTCCGAAACGGCTGGTATTTCCGTTGAAACACGGGATATCTCTTTAGCTGGGCGTATTTTGGCTAATTTCCCTGAAAATTTAACGGATGAGCAAAAACAGGATGATGCTTTGGCTGAGCTGGGTGAATTGGCAAAAACAGCTGAAGCAAATATTATAAAGTTACCTAATGTCAGTGCATCTATTCCACAACTACATGCTGCCATTAAAGAGTTGCAAGGGTTGGGGTATGCCATTCCTGATTATCCTGAAACAGCTGAAAATGATGAAACTGCGGATATTAAAGCACGCTATGCCAAAGTCTTAGGGAGTGCGGTTAATCCCGTGTTGCGAGAAGGTAATTCTGATCGACGAGTGGCTGCACCCGTTAAAGAATATGCACAGAAGCATCCACATTCGATGGGCGAATGGTCATCTGAGTCAAAATCGCATGTCGCGTCAATGACTGAAGGGGATTTTTATTCAACTGAGCAATCGGCTGTGATGAAAACAGCGGGTGATGTGAAGATTGAGTGGTTGGGTGATGATGGATCAACACGCGTACTTAAAGAAAAAACAGCGTTACTTGCGGATGAAGTGATTGACGCAACAGTGATGAGTCGAAAAGCCTTATGTGCTTTTTTTGAGCAATCGATTAAAGAGGCAAAATCAGAAGGCGTATTACTTTCCTTGCATTTGAAAGCAACCATGATGAAAGTGTCTGATCCGATCATCTTTGGACATGCGGTCAATGTTTATTATCAGGATGTATTTGAAAAACACGCAGAAACCTTTAAGCAATTAGGTGTTGATACCCGTAATGGGATAGGTGATGTTTATGCCAAAATTGTGAACTTGCCTGAAGGCCAACGTCAACAAATTGAAGCAGATATTCAAGCGGTCTATTCAACTCAGCCTGAATTGGCGATGGTCGACTCAGACAAAGGGATTACTAATCTTCATGTACCTAGTGATGTGATTGTTGATGCCTCAATGCCTGCTGCACTGCGTTCTTCGGGACAAATGTGGGGTGTTGATGGTAAATTACATGACACTAAAGCCATGATCCCTGATCGTTGCTATGCTGGAATCTATCAAGAAGTCTTTGCTTTTTGTAAGCAACATGGCGCTTTTGATGTCACCACGATGGGGAATGTGAGTAACGTGGGCTTAATGGCTCAAAAAGCTGAAGAATATGGCTCACATGATAAAACCTTTGAAATGCCTGCTGCTGGTACTGTCCGTGTGACTGATTCAGAAGGTGCGACTTTACTTGAACATAAAGTTGAGCAAGGTGATATATGGCGTATGTGTCAGACTAAAGATCTACCTATTCAGGATTGGGTAAGATTAGCCGTCAGCCGTGCCAAAGCGACAGGCCAGCCAGCAATCTTCTGGTTAGATAAAGCACGTGCACATGATGCTAACGTCATCACTAAAGTTGAAAGTTATTTAACTCAGCATGATACAGATGGGCTTGAGATTAAAATCATGTCGCCTGTTGAGGCAATACGTTATACCTTACAACGGGTAAAAGCCGGTGAGAATACTATCTCTGTCACAGGTAATGTTTTAAGAGATTATTTAACTGATTTATTCCCTATTTTAGAGTTAGGAACCAGTGCAAAAATGCTCTCTATTGTGCCTCTACTAGCGGGTGGCGGATTGTTTGAAACGGGAGCGGGTGGCTCTGCCCCTAAGCATGTTCAACAATTAGTAGAACAAAATCATTTACGTTGGGATTCCTTAGGTGAATTTTTAGCACTTGCTGTTTCTATTGAAGACTTAGCGCAAAAAAATAATAATGATAAAGCACAAGTATTAGCTACAGCACTAAATGCGGCAAACAGTACTTTTTTAAATAATAATAAATCACCTTCACGTAAAGCGGGTGAGCTGGATACACGTGGGAGTCATTTTTATCTGGCTATGTATTGGGCTCAAGCACTTGCGGAACAAGAGCAGGATAAAGAATTACAGGCTAAGTTTGCCCCTATTGCCAAGCAACTGGCTGATAATGAGCTTGAAATTGTGGATGAGTTAAATTCAGTGCAAGGTCAGGCTGTTAATATTGGGGGATATTATTGCCCTAATATTAATCTGACTGAAAAAGTAATGCGCCCAAGTGTAATCCTTAATCAAGTGATTGATAACATTTAGGGTATTTTGTTGGCAGGTTTTTAGTTGCACCCGATGGGGGAACATTGCAGCTAGAAGCCTGATCTACTTTTTCTTCATTAAATTCTAATTAGACTGAATCTGAGGCTCCCTAAAGAAATAATTTATCTGGAGAAAAACATGCTGATTGAAACGCTATCTAATATATTTAGTCGTGATGGGGAATCAAAACAGAAAAAAATTCAGTTTAAATTGTTTTCTAAATTTAACAGAGTATCACCCGATGAGATTCGTATTGCTAATGTCATCGACTGGGCAAAACAAAAAGCTTATTTAACAAGACTGGGGATTACGGAAGCGCGTGCTAAGCGTCATCTCCATAGCATGCTTGTTGATCATGACCTTCCCAGCGAACTAAAAAATAATGAGAAATTAAGAAAAGAATTAAGGCAAATTGCCTTTGATAAGGTGGGTGATCGTTCTCCTCTATCTCCCGATGTAGCTAAACGAACACACGAGCTAATTGAATCTGGTGAAATATTTCAAGATATTTTTTATTCGGTTAATGTGGTTTTTGGTTTAGTTATAAAGCCAGATCGTTTTTCTAATTTAGATGAAAGCTTTAAATCCTACCTTGATGCTGTTATTCATCTTCCTGAATCAATAATATTTGATCTTGAGCCAACAGCAGTATTTGACAAAATATCGGACCAAATTGAACAACTCAAGGCAGGGAACCCGCCTGATGCGCCCGAAATACTCAATAATACTTTAAAAACGATTTATTCAACGCCTGATGTTGGGAATACGATTGAGGTCGTTAACGCATTGCTTACCCCAGAAAATGAATTCTTTCGTTTAGCTATTTTAGTTTATGCTCGGTTGAATGGGATTAATCTTGAGCAAAAAGATATTGATGAAGTCAGAAAAACTATTTTAGATCGAGACGATCCAAAACTTGGCGCTTTATTTATGTATATTGTGTCATCAGAAAATGCTAAAAGGCTTGCCAGTGGGTAAAGCTCGGTCTCTATTCCTATTTCTTATCGTTGGGGAGGACGGGAATATTATTGTAATATCGTGCTTGGCAGACAAGCTAAAATAAAAGAGATGAAAAAACCAAGCGTTTTTGAATAAAGGCGACTGAGGGCGGAGGATAATAATGATCAAAATTCATGTGTATGAGCTTAAAATAGGGATGTTTATTAGCGAACTGGATATCCCTTGGGAAGCATCCCCTTTTTTATTACAAGGGTTCGATATTAAGACACCTGCTGATATTAAAGCTGTTCAGGATGTTTGTGATTACGTCATGATTGATCCTGTACGACAAAAATTGATACACGGGGGAATTTCAAAAAAAAACGAACAAGCATTTTTGCATGCCTTTAAGCAATCAGCAACGACGTATGAGCAAACCAGTGCGTTAGTTAAAGGGATAATGGATGATATCCGTTTTGGCAATCAGTTAAATACTGAGGCGGCGAAAGAGGCCGTCTCTCAGTGTGTTGATCAGGTTTTAGAATCACCAGATACGATGCTATTATTTACTCAATTAAAGCATCAGGATGAATATACTTCTCAACATAGTTTAAATGTATGTATTTTATCTATCCTGCTGGCAAGGCATTTAAAGTTTTCTAAGGAAAAATTAAATGAGATTGGTATCTGTGGATTACTCCATGATATGGGGAAATTAAAAATACCATTAGAGATTCTGAATAAGCCAGGGAAGTTAACTGAAGATGAAGCAAAGATTATGTGTAAGCATACGACACTGGGCCGAAATATATTAATGTCTGCTCGAAATGTATACACGGGGGCTGTAGATGTTGCTTACACCCACCACGAACAACTGGACGGGGGTGGTTACCCACGCGGATTGAAAGCTGAATCAATTCCTCGTTATGCAAGAATGATTAGCCTTGTTGATGCTTATGATGCGATTACAAGTGATAGGGTCTATAAAGAAGGGCGCTTGCATTTAGAGGCCGTTAAAATCTTAATGCATGCTAGGAACACGCATTTTGATGCGAGTTTAGTTTTAAAATTTATTGATTGTATCGGCATTTATCCTGTCGGTAATGCTGTTGAAATGCATAATGGTGAAGTGGGCGTGGTGATTGAGGCAAACCCAGCAAATAAAACTAGACCAAAAGTATTGATGCTGATGAATGTGGCAAAACAAAAGATTGATAGGTTTATTCTTGAATTAGATCAGAATCCTGTTGATAGCGTAGGGGCGCGATATCGAGTACAGAGGGTTTTAGCTAAGGGAGAGTATGAACTTGATTTATATGAATTTAATCAGCAAGGTGGTTTTGACCGTTTTGTCTGTTGAATGGTCTGTTTTGGATGTATTTGACAAAAGAAATCGCAGTGAACGAGAGCTGACATTTTAACGGCTTATTTTCTGACTGATTTTAATTTTGTATTCAGTTTATTTGCACCAACAAGGGCTAAAATAACAAAAGAACCTGGAGTAAAAACGGTTACTGCAATGGCGGCAGATAGTTTTAATTTGTTGATGGCTGGCGGGACAGAAATATCCGCAACAGGATACCTAAGAGCTCCACATGATTGGCATAACGGGGTTTTCTGCTGTTCCGTAGCATCACAAAATGAACAATTTGGCATAGACTCCACCTTAATAATATTTCTTAAGTTATTAAAATATAGCGCTGTCTGGTGATAGTAACAGAAAAAACAAATGATTCAAGCTTAAGTTTTTCAGGGTTATATACAAAGTACTGCTTAATCGTTATGAAGTTTTATTTTCCAGCATAAGATTAAAACCTTCGCCTTTCAGGCGAACAGATTTACCTCAAGTATTGGGCTTGTAAGTCTCAAAAAACTTGGAATAATTTATATCAAAAGATGATTCACTCAATTAAGTTTGTTATTGGGATCCGTATTACCCAACCCCCCAACAAGGGCATGTAGACGCGCTGTGATTTTTTTAAACAAAAAATCATAAAACTGCTACTTTTAGATTAGCAACCCGCATGAATTAATCCGCAAGATAAAACAGCCCTTCAAAAAAAGGATATTAAGGTATGGAGCAATTAACCGACTTAAAAGCCATTCTACATTCCAAGCGAGCTAATATTTATTATTTAGATAAATGCCGAGTGATGCAAAAAGATGGCAGAGTCCTCTATCTAACCGAAGCGGACACAGAAAAACAATACTGGAATATCCCTATCGCCAACACCACCTGCATACTCCTTGGTACAGGCACCTCCATTACCCAAGCCGCAGTCAGAATGTTAGCATCGGCAGGCGTATTAATTGGTTTTAGCGGTAGCGGCGGCACCCCACTGATTGCCGCTAATGAAATAGAATGGTTCTCACCGCAAAGTGAATACCGTCCCACAGAATATGTGCAAGGCTGGATGGCATTCTGGTTTGAACAGGAAAAACGCCTAAAAGTCGCCAAACAATTTCAGCAACAACGTATTAGCTACATGCAAAAGGTCTGGGCTAAAGACCAAGATTTAAAAAACGAAGGCTTTACCTTGGGCGATCCACATATATCACAAGCTCTCGACAGCTTTTCAGCAAAAATAGAGCACTGCAAAGATGTCACCAACCTGTTATTAACCGAAGCCCAGTTTACCAAAACGCTATATAAAATAGCCGCCAAAAACACCAAACAAAAAGACTTTACCCGCCAGCATGACAGCATAGACGATGCCAATGCCTTTTTAAATCACGGCAATTACTTAGCCTATGGATTAGCCGCAACAACACTTTGGGTGTTAGGCATACCGCATGGCTTTGCGGTGATGCATGGTAAAACCAGACGAGGCGCGCTAGTGTTTGATGTGGCCGATTTAATCAAAGACACCCTGATATTACCCTGGGCTTTTATCTGTGCCAAAGAACAAGCCACCGAGCAAGAGTTTCGTCAGCAGTGTTTACAAAATTTTACTCAGCACAAGGCATTGGATTTTATGTTTGATGCGGTTAAAAAAGCCAGTCAGGAAGGTAAAGATTTATGATGGTCACCTTTGTTTCACAATGCCAACACAAAGCCCTTAATAGAACACGGCGGGTGTTAGATGCCTTTGCCAATAGAATCGGCACAAATACCTGGCAAACAGTGATGACAGAAGACGGCTTGCAAGCGGTTAAAAAACTACTTAGAAAATCAGCCACTAAAAATACCGCGGTGAGTTGTCATTGGATTCGGTCGAGGAGTCGTAGTGATCTGATTTGGATTGTTGGACGGCGACATAAATTTAGCGCAGAAGGATTTGTACCTGTAAATTGGACGCAGAAAAACATTATCAATAATCAGTGGGAAAATGATTGGTCTTACCTACCTTTAATTAAAAGCGTAACTGCGATTGCGGCACTTTTTCATGACTGGGGAAAATCATCTGATTTTTTTCAAGCTCGTTTAGTAGGTAAGGAAGCATTACCTAAAGGTGATCCTCTGAGGCATGAATGGGTTTCAGTGTTGTTTTTATATGCCTTTATTGATGGAGAAACAACCGATGAGTTTTGGATTGAACGCTTAATTAATGGCGACTTTGATACGGAGGCATTAACAAAAAAAGTGGCAGAAAATCACATGATTAAGAAGCCAATGAAAGATATGCCGCTTGCTGCAAGTGTGGTGGCTTGGCTAATTGTTTCTCATCATCGTTTACCACTAGATGATATGGGCGACTGGAGAGACGATGAATCAAAATCATTACAGAAAATAGTAAAGAAGATTACTCAAAAATGGGGCTATGAAAATAATAGAGATGATGCCATTTTTAACAAGCATGTACCTCGTTGCTTTGTTTATTCTAAAGGCTTACCAAATCAATCAAAGCACTGGATTAAAGAATCAAAACGCTATGCAAAAAAATTAAAAGAAAATTTACCAAGAATCGGTGAAGCTGAAGAGCATGGGTTTTTAAGAGCAATATTAAGCTATGCGCGTTTATCAATGATGCTGGGTGACCACTACTATTCCTCCTTAGATTTTCAGGATAAGGCACGAGTAAAAAATAGAGAATTAGCCTTATATGCGAATACCTATAAAGACCCAAAAAGCAAAAAAACCAAACTTAAACAGACCTTAGATGAGCATTTAGTCGGTGTGATGGGGCAAGCGGTACGAAATACTCAGTTGTTGCCTTTATTTGAAGCCAATGCTGATGAATTACCGCGCGCTTTTGATGTGAATCAACTTAAAAAACCAAGCCCAAAAGGGTTTGAATGGCAAGATAAAGCGGTGCGTGAAATAAAAAAATGGCGCGCATCAAAGGAAAAAATAGACAGTCATCATTTTGGCTTTTTTTCGGTCAATATGGCATCGACAGGTACAGGGAAAACCTTTGCCAATGCAAAAGTAATGCGAGCATTGTCACCGCAAGTAGATAGCTTACGTTTTATTCTAGCTTTAGGGTTAAGAACACTGACCTTGCAAACAGGGGATGAATACAGTCAGCGTATTGGTTTGAAAAACGACGAATTAGCGGTACTTATTGGCTCTAAAGCGGTATTAAATTTACATGATAAGAATCAGCAAGAAAAACAAGAAAGTGCAGCAATATCAGGCTCTGAATCAGAAGAGGGTTTGTTAGATAACGAACTTTATTTTGAATCGACAATTCCTGATGGGGATTTGAAAACGGTACTAAAAAATGAAAAGGACAGAAAATTTTTGTATGCCCCAGTACTGAGTTGTACGATTGATCATTTAATGGCAGCAACAGAAACGAAACGCGGTGGGCGTTATATTTTGCCCACCTTACGTTTAATGTCATCCGATTTAGTGATTGATGAAATTGATGATTTTGATGGGACAGACTTAATCGCTATTGGTCGCTTAATTCATTTAGCTGGAATGCTGGGTAGAAAAGTGATGATTTCATCGGCAACTATTCCCCCTGATTTAGCACAAGGTTATTTCAATGCTTACCAAGCAGGTTGGTCTATTTTTGCCAAAATGCGCGGTAAAGTAAACAGTGTGGGTTGTGCATGGATAGATGAATTTAATTCGGCAGTTATAAGCTGTAGCAGTGCAGAAGGGTATAAACAAAATCATGATGAATTTATAGGAAAGCGTTTAAAAAAATTACAAGAATTAGAACCTAAGCGTAAAGCGAATATTATTCCTTGTAAGCCAGAAGGCGAGGAGGTAGCTGATGATATTTTTCATAAAGCTATTTTTTCGGCTATTTTAGAAAAACACCAATATCATCACTTGATTGATAGTCGTACAGGGAAAAAAGTTAGCTTTGGGGTGGTAAGGATTGCTAATATTAAACCGTGCATTCATTTAACTTTAGCATTAATGAATGCTGATTTACCCGAAGAGATAGACATTAGAGTGATGGCCTATCATTCGGCGCAGTTGTTAATTATGCGTAATGAACAAGAAAAACATTTAGATTCGGTGTTAAAGCGTAAAGGCGACGAGCAAGCTGTTTTTAACCAGTCACTTATTAAACAGCACTTAGATAAAATTACTGCTCCTCATGTTATTTTTATAGTGGTTGCAACACCTGTAGAAGAAGTAGGTCGGGACCATGATTTTGACTGGGCAGTGATTGAGCCTTCCTCTTATCGTTCATTAATACAACTAGCAGGTAGAGTGCTAAGGCATCGTAAAAAAATCATTAAACAGCCTAATATTGCCTTATTGCAGCATAATTTAAGAGGCTTAAAGAATGAATCCCCTGCTTTTTGCTACCCAGGATATGAAAGCAAAGACATGCAGTTAAAGTCTCATGATTTAGCTAAATTAATATCCACTGGCAAAATGGCAGAAAGATTGGATTCACAAGCGCGTATTAGTCGATTAGAGCCGCTTCAACCGAATGATAACTTGGTTGATTTAGAACATCATTGTATTGAAAAGCTAATAAATACACCTGAATTAATCGGGCCTGAAACATTACAAGGATGGTTATCAAGTGGCTGGTGGCTAACCGCTTTACCTCAAAAATATGTTCGATTTCGTGAAAGTGGGGCACAAATGATTAGATATTTAGTGCCTCATGAAAGTTATGATGATGAGTGGCGGTTTGCTGAAAAAGATGACCAAGGGCTACCTGTCCCGAATGACTCTGATATTGAACATTACCCTTTATCCGATAAACAATTAGAACGCTTATGGCTATACCGTGATTATGAGCAATTATTATTGGCTTTGGATAAAGGAGAAGACTTAACAAAGTTAGCGTTAATTTACGGGGAAATCAGTTTGCCAAGCTATGGTGAAAATAGTGATAACTTAAAGTTTTCCTACTCAAACCAGTTAGGTTTAAGTAGGAAATAAGCTACCTGTGCGGTAGTGAATAAGCAAAACAATATGACATATTTCTAAGCTGCTTTTTCAGCAGGAAAATATCATACCATGTGATTTTTATAAAAAGTTATCAAGAAAATATTACATAGGAATTAATAATGATGTATTATTGTTCCGAACAGATGCTTTTTTAGGAGAAAAAAATGATAGATCCCATTGTGCAGCATTTTTTAAAGGCACAAAAAGATGAGTGGCTTAAAAGAGAAATAAAACCGGCAATGTCAGATAAAAAGAAAGACAGCTTAACTCTGAAAGCAAGTGAACTATTTTTAGTCTCTGGTTTAACCAATACCTTTAAAAACCTAGCTGAAAAAAAGACCATTAGTAATCTAAACTTTACCACACATATTCCAAAATTCAGCAATCCGAGTGTTAAGTTAAGCGGTTTAATCGCTAAACCTAATTTAAAGGCAGATGGACTATTAAGAACAGGCAATGTGAAAGGGTCAACGCTGGATATATTCAGCAATTCAGGCGCGATTGACCATACAAAAGACTTAATTTATGTGTATGAGTTTTTAATCACTCATATGCCCGATGGTGAAATGATATTAGAGCATCTACAACGACCTAAAGAAGAGGCAAGAGAAGCAGTTAAGAATGTATTTTCTTCACTTAGTATTAAAGGAGAGGATTTTAATCGTATTCGTTCTCAGCTTTTATTGATGATCAGTATAGAAAAGACCCTAAAAACTAGCGAAGCCATTAAACAAGTCTATTTTCCTGTAAAAGAAGATTATCACCTACTCTCTATCCTTTATCCATCACCCTTAATGCATGAATTAAGATGTCGAATCACTGAAATGCAATTTAGCGATGCTGCTAAATCAGCAAGAAAAGATAAAAAAGAAAATAAATACAATGAAACCCCAATTTCAGATATTTATAACCTCACAAAAATAGGGTTTGGAGGGGCGAATAAACAGAATATCAGTGTGCTAAATAATAAGCATGGTGGTGATTTTTATCTGCTCTCTTCAGTGCCACCCACATTAAAAAATCGTTTTATTCAACCTCCTAAAACTAATTTCTTTTTTGACAGTTTATACCTCAAACTTTTCCAAGAAGATTTTAAAAAGTTACATCGGATTTTTAGCGATAAAGATACTCTGCATATTAAAAATAGACGTAACTACTGGATAAAACATATTATTTATCAAGTGATTGAAAAAGTATGGCAGGTGCGTTCTATTGAGGGTGGTTGGTCTGAATCTGATACCTATAAAGGGCTAAAAGCTTATCAAAAAATATGGCTTGATCAGGCACAACAGAGCAAGAGAAGTACATTAGATTTTGATTTAATTAAAGCAGACTTATCTTATTGGTTAGTGAAGAGCTATAACAAACAACTTGAAACAGGGTTTACACGACTAGGGGATGATCATAAACCCTATATTGAAACCATTATTGATGAAGTAGAGGAGGCATTGCAATGAAACGCATTATCGTTATTCCACGGATTAAAATTCAAAATGCCAATGCACTTTCCAGCCCTTATACCATTGGTTTTCCTGCCATGACCGCATGGCTAGGGGCTGTTCATGCCTTACAGAGAAAATTAAATACAAAAAATAGTGACTTTGAAGAATTGAAATTTAACAGTGTTGCAGTGGTCAACCATGAATTTAACCTACACACCTACAAAGGAACGGGGGATTTTAATCATTCGATTATTTCAACCAGCAACCCGCTTAAAAAAGATGGTAAACGCCCCTCAACGATTGAAGAAGCACGCTGCCACTTAACCGTATCTTTAGTCATTGAATATTCAGGGTTAGATCAAGATGAAGTAGAAGAGCTGCTGGAAGTCTTACCTTCATTATTACACTGTATGAAAATTGCATCAGGTGATGTATTGGACTTTTCACCGCCGTACCCTAAAAAAATAAAAGGTCATGCCGAGACCAAAAAACTAATGGCTAAATTAATGCCAGGGTTTTGTTTAATAGACCGCCGCGACTTAGTACAAGAATCAATGCAACAAGGGTTGGATGGTTTAGATGCCTTACTAGAATACCTAAGAATCAACTCAACTTGTCAGAAAATAAGTAATGAAACAGAAGAAAAAGAAAAGATTGAATGGACGCAATCTCGCCAACAACAAGGCTGGCTAGTCCCTATTGCTATCGGTTTTCAAGGGATTAGTGATCTTGAAACAGATAAAACGCATAGCCAAAGAGATAGCAGTAGTCCACACCGATTTGCTGAAAGCGTGGTCAGTTTAGGTGAATTTATCATGCCCTTTCGCATAGATAACCTAGACAACATACTATGGCATTATGCCGATTTAGAAAACGACCTTTATTTATGCCAACAAAACCAACTTTTTATTAAGCCCCAGGAGCAGTAATATGAAAAAATCAAAAGAGAATACACCGTCCGTTTTAGCCTTTGAGAAAAAATTAGTGCCCTCCGATGGTTTTATGTATGGCACAACATGGGAAACCCGTCATGAAAGTGTAAAACCATTAAAATTGATAGAAAAATCGGTGCGTGGTGTTATTTCAAATAGATTAAAAACAACACAAGATGCAGATGAAGAAACAAAGAAAGCAAATTTACAGCGCGTGGATAACTGTGCACTTGAAGCAGATCAGGACACTTTAAAATTAAACTTCACACTGAAAATATTAAGCGGTGTTGAATTTCCATCCGCTTGTGATAATAAACTATTTAATGATAGTTATCTTGAGGTGGTTAAGCAGTATATTCAGGATGAAAAATTTACTGAATTAGCAAAACGCTACGCACTCAATATGGCTAATGCTCGTTTTTTATGGAGAAATCGTGTCGGTGTTGGAAGGTTAGAAGTGCAAATTAAAGTGGTTGGAGATGAGAGTACTTGTTGGACATTTGATGAAAGTGACGCGATTAAAATAAATGATTTTGAGAATAACAACCCAAAAATTAATGAACTTGCTGAAAAAATTGCTCGCACCTTAGCAGGTGATACCGAGTATTTACTGTTAGATATTACCGCTTTTGCTCAAATAGGAAAGGCACAAGATGTTTATCCTAGCGAAGAAATGGTTTTAGATAAAAGTAACAGCAAAGAGAAAAAAAGTAAGATTCTTTATCATGTCAACAACCAAGCAGCCATGCATTCTCAAAAAATTGGCAATGCCTTACGCACTATTGATACATGGTATCCAAGTTATATAGAAAACAATCAACGAGCCATTGCTATTGAAACTTACGGTTCAGTCACAAATCTCGGAGTGGCTTACCGTAAAGATAGAAAAGTTAATTTTTATACATTATTCGATAAATTTGCTCGTGCTGAACCGCTAGATAGCAAAGAAGATGAGCACTTTGTCATGGCTGTTTTAGTTCGTGGCGGGGTATTTGGTGAGAGTACCAAGTGATGATGAAATATTATCTTGATATTACTTTATTGCCTGATGCAGAAGCTAATTTAGGTTTTCTTTGGCAAAGGGTTTATCAGCAGGTCCATATAGCTTTAGCAGAAAATAAAATTGCTAAAAACCAATCAGCGATTGCAGTTTCATTTCCAGAATACGGAAACAAAAACTTTCCGTTAGGCAGTAAGTTGCGCCTATTTTCCCAAACTCAAGAACAGTTACAACAACTTGATATTGGAAAATGGTTAAATCGTTTAACAGATTACACCCACTTTAAATCTATAAAAGAAGTGCCGTTAACGGTTAACCAGTTCGCTCGGTTTAAACGAAAACAGTTTGATACTAATATTGAGCGTTTAGCCCGTAGGCGAGTGATGCGAAAAGGAGAATCATTAGAGCAAGCTTTAAAGCATTTTGAGGGCTTTACGGATAGAGAGACTAATTTGCCTTTTTTGAATATGAAAAGTCTGGCTAATGGGGATCAATTTAAATTATTTATAGAAAGAGAATTTCTTGATAAAGAAGGGAATGGAGTTTTTGGTTGTTATGGCTTAAGTGTCGGGGCAACTGTTCCGTGGTTTTAAACTAAGAGACCCATTTTGACCTTTATTTTTTACGCTCTTTAACAATATATAAAAATCAATCAGTTACAGCAAAGCTAAAAATGTTTGGTAAAACTTTGGTTTTATCGCTAAGTTTTTGTTGTAACTGATTTTTTATGCTTTATACTCTAGTTCACTGCCGCACAGGCAGCTTAGAAAAGACCAGCGTAGTGTTCTCGCTTAGTTAGTCCGTTCACTGCCGCACAGGCAGCTTAGAAAATTTCAGGTCTGCCAAAAGTTTTAGCTTTTTCGTTCACTGCCGCACAGGCAGCTTAGAAAATAACAAAGTACTACAAGCGTCAGAGATTCGAGTTCACTGCCGCACAGGCAGCTTAGAAATCACTGCAAAAACAGGCTGGAATTAAACGAATGTTCACTGCCGCACAGGCAGCTTAGAAAATATTTCTCGGGCAACACCACAGGATTTTATGGTTCACTGCCGCACAGGCAGCTTAGAAATCTAAGCCTACCTGCGAATTGAGTAACAAAATGTTCACTGCCGCACAGGCAGCTTAGAAATTCTAATACAAGATGCTCAATAACAACCATTTGTTCACTGCCGCACAGGCAGCTTAGAAAAATGTGGGAGCAATTGAAGCGTATTATTAAACGTTCACTGCCGCACAGGCAGCTTAGAAAATTTTTTAGGGCCTTGTTAAGCTCGTTTAATTGTTCACTGCCGCACAGGCAGCTTAGAAAATCTAACACCATAATTTCAATTGTTTTTTTTACGTTCACTGCCGCACAGGCAGCTTAGAAATCCATATGGCACTACAGCATGTAAATGGGATAGTTCACTGCCGCACAGGCAGCTTAGAAAAAGCATACCCGCACTATCTACTTCACGTAAATGTTCACTGCCGCACAGGCAGCTTAGAAATTTGTAAGTTACACCGCATTCGGCTTTCACTAGTTCACTGCCGCACAGGCAGCTTAGAAATTTCCATGCTTCATTAACAGAAAGTGGTTTGATGTTCACTGCCGCACAGGCAGCTTAGAAATCCTGGATGGCAGGATTATCACTACGTCCACCGTTCACTGCCGCACAGGCAGCTTAGAAAATCTTGAAAGACTATCTTGCCATCTGCTACTGTGTTCACTGCCGCACAGGCAGCTTAGAAAATCCTGCTCATATCTACAGTTAGCAATCCCTGGTTCACTGCCGCACAGGCAGCTTAGAAAACAGCATGGCAAATCACGAGCAGTCGTTGAATTGTTCACTGCCGCACAGGCAGCTTAGAAATTATTAGCAGCGCCAACAGCCACAGCGACAATGTTCACTGCCGCACAGGCAGCTTAGAAAGCTATCACCGTAAAATTTCACTCTATAAATAAGTTCACTGCCGCACAGGCAGCTTAGAAAAACGACAGATACCAAGCCCCTTACTACTTCCAGTTCACTGCCGCACAGGCAGCTTAGAAATGATATTACTAGCAATACCATTGAAACTAACAGTTCACTGCCGCACAGGCAGCTTAGAAAAGCTAAACGCTAAAATACTAAAACGATTCAGCGTTCACTGCCGCACAGGCAGCTTAGAAACACCCCCTATTTACGAATTAATATATAAATCACTTCACTGCCGCACAGGCAGCTTAGAAAATCTGGCGTTAGTAGACGCTGGACGCTGTGGATGTTCACTGCCGCACAGGCAGCTTAGAAATTATTAAAAACAAAGGAAGACACGGTAACTGAGTTCACTGCCGCACAGGCAGCTTAGAAACTTAAATTTCATCACGCATTAAATAATCGACTGTTCACTGCCGCACAGGCAGCTTAGAAAACACAGCGTGGTAATAAACGATAAAGAGACTCGTTCACTGCCGCACAGGCAGCTTAGAAAATCAGCGACAACAACATTGCTCATTTCAATAGGTTCACTGCCGCACAGGCAGCTTAGAAACTGAATCAATCCATTTTTGACGGAGTTGCCAGGTTCACTGCCGCACAGGCAGCTTAGAAATCACAAATGTTGCACCCTAAGCAATCGCTTAAGTTCACTGCCGCACAGGCAGCTTAGAAAAAGCATTGAAAAAGTAAGCGACTCAACAACTGGTTCACTGCCGCACAGGCAGCTTAGAAAATATTCTTCCAAAACTTTTATATATTCATTAAGTTCACTGCCGCACAGGCAGCTTAGAAACGTTGCTGCAAAAGCCACACCCAGCTCATTCGGTTCACTGCCGCACAGGCAGCTTAGAAACCTAAAAAAGAGTTTAAAACAATATTTCTTTGGTTCACTGCCGCACAGGCAGCTTAGAAAAACAACAGTGAAAGAATTGCCGCTCGATTAGCGTTCACTGCCGCACAGGCAGCTTAGAAAAGTTCGATACAGCACAAGCAGAATGGCGCAGGGTTCACTGCCGCACAGGCAGCTTAGAAAAATACTATAAAAGAATTTAACAATGTACTTCTGTTCACTGCCGCACAGGCAGCTTAGAAATTGTAATTGTGATTTCTGGTGTGTCAGCTTTCCGTTCACTGCCGCACAGGCAGCTTAGAAACAACGGTGAGTACAAGTGCGTGATAACTAAGCGTTCACTGCCGCACAGGCAGCTTAGAAATACCCGTCCTTGGTGCGTGGATAATCAGCAGGTTTAGAGCAAAGCGGCTATTTTTATATCGCGCCGAGGGCGGGCGCTCCTACATTATTGGCTAAAGCTTGCGGTGTTTTTTAAAATAGCTTTATCAACAGGTTTGACCCACTACTGAGCAACTAACCGACTTAAAAGCCATTCTATATTCCAAGCAAGCCAATATTTATTGGGGCTACTTTTTCTTCACAAGGTGTAAATCACTTTCCCCGCTTGAAGTGTGTGTGTCACTCTGCCTTTTAAGGTTTGCCCCCAAAAGGGGGTGTTGCGCCCTGCACTTTTCCAGGTGTCATTATTAACTGCCCAGCTCAGTGATGGGTCAAAAATACAGAGGTCGGCGGCGAGTCCCTGAGTGAGTGTGCCGCTTTGTATGCCTAGTGTTTTGGCTGGATTTTGAGTGAGGGCGGCAATGCCTTGGGATAAGGTGATTGCATTGTCTTGAACCAGCTGTAAGGTTAAAGGCAGAAGGGTTTCTAAGGATGAAATGCCAGGTTCTGTTTCTGGAAATGCGCCTAATTTTGCATCAAGGTCATGAGGTTGATGGTCTGAGCAAATAATATCAATGGTGCCATTAGCCAGGCTTTCTCTTAAGCTCTGTTTGTCCTTTTTGGTTCGAAAGGGGGGGAGCACATGGTAAGAACTGTTAAATGGCTCTATGTCATCTTCTGTTAAGTGCAGTTGATGAATGGCGACATCGGCTGAGACTTTAAGGCCGTATTTTTTGGCTTGTTGTATTTTAATGGCGGAGCGTTTACTGCTGATTTGACTGAAATGTAAGCGACAGCCTGTGAGTTCTGCTAGTTCTAAGTATTGGGCGACGGCAATGGATTCAGATGCTTCTGGAATGCCTGGTAATCCATAACGGGTGGCAAAGGCGCCTTCGTGAGCGCAGCCATGATTGCTGAGTGAGGGGGTATCTGGGTGTAACATGACGAGCAGGTTGTGACTGCTGGCATATTCCATGGCTCGGCGTAAAACTAATAAGTTACTTAGGGGGGAGGTTGCATTGCTGACTGCAATACAGCCCGCTTGTTTTAGCGCTGACATTGAGCTAAGTTCTGTCCCTGCCAGTTTGTGGGTTAAAGCACCAATGGGATAGACTTGGGGGTAGTTTGCTTTTTCAGATTTATCGGCAATTAATTCTGTTACGGCCTGAGTGTCGATGACTGGGCTGGTATCAGGGGGGAGGCATAAGGAGGTGACACCGGCACTTGCGGCGGCGGTTGTTTCGCTTAATATGGTGCCTTTGTATGATTGCCCTGGATCTCTCAGTCTGACGCTAAGGTCTATAAAGCCTGGGCAGACAATATTATGAGTGGCATCAATCGTTAGGTCAGCAGAAAAATCAGTTATTTGTTCATTGACGGCGAGTATCTTTCCATCCGCAATGTAAACATTCCCCGTGTGGTCAGTATTGTTTGCTGGGTCGATAATATGACCGTTGGAGATAAGTATTTTTTTCATAAGGTCTCCGTGTTATTTTGTAAGGTTAGCGACATTATCGCCATACGCACAGCAATACCGTTACTGACTTGTTGCAGAATGACGGATTGAGGGCCATCAGCAATACTTGATTCTATTTCTACACCACGATTAATGGGGCCTGGGTGCATGACAATGGCATCTTTTTTGGCTAGCTTTAGTCTATTTTCTGTTAGTCCAAAGCATTTAAAGTATTCTCTTTCGCTGGGGAGTAGGGCAGAGGTCATTCTTTCTTTTTGTAGGCGTAGCATGATGATGACATCAACATCTACTAGGCCTTCATCAATCGAGTTAAATGCTTGAACACCTAAAGTTTCAACGTGCGAAGGGAGTAGTGTTTTTGGTGCGATGACTCTTATTTCTTTTGCCCCTAAGGTGTTGAGGGCTTGAATTTGAGAGCGTGCAACTCGGGAATGTAAAATATCACCAATAATCGCAACCTTTAGTTGACTGAAATCTTGTTTGTGTTGACGGATGGTGTACATGTCCAGCATGGCTTGTGTGGGATGGGCGTGTTGACCATCTCCTGCGTTGATCACGCTAATATGCGGGGCTGTGTGTTGGGCTATGAAGTGTCCTGCGCCACTAATGGCATGTCTGACTACGAACATGTCAACATGCATGGCTTCAAGGTTGTGAATGGTATCAAGTAAACTTTCACCTTTTGAGGTGGCCGAGGTGGCAATGTTCATACTTAAGACATCGGCTGATAAGCGGGTTGCTGCAAGTTCAAAAGTGGTTCTGGTGCGGGTGCTATTTTCAAAAAATAGATTTACGATGGTTTTTCCTCTTAATAGAGGTACTTTTTTGACTTTCTGTTCGGACATACTGGCAAACGATTCTGCTGTGTCGAGTATTTCTGTCAGTATTTCTTTGCTCAGCCCTTCAATGGTTAGAAAGTGCTTAAGTTTACCTTCTTTATTGAGTTGCAGGTTTGTCATAGCTATGCGACCGTTTTTTCAGTAGAAAAAGATTGTATATGAATACCCAGAGGGTTAGGTCCTGTTAGTTTGATTCTTTGACCTACTGGAAGTGTAATAGTGCAACCCGCGCAATCAGGTTGTAAGGGGATCTGGCGACCATCTCTTTCAATTAGAACGCCAAAAATAACCTGGTTGGGGCGACCATAATCAAAAATTTCATTTAATGCGGCGCGGATAGTTCTGCCTGTATAGAACACGTCATCAATGAGGATAATGTCTCGGCCTTCCATGTGAGCAGGTAATTGACTGGGTTTTACTTGAGGGTGTAGATGGAGCTGAGAAAAATCATCTCGATAAAAAGAAATATCCATTAAGGCCAGAGGCTCTTGTATATTTAAGCGTTGGTGTAATTGTTCTGCTACCCATACGCCACCACTATGGATGCCTATCATTAACGGGTTTTTTAGCTTTCTTTTGCTAATAAGTGCCTTAAGTTGTATTTCTAGTTTAGTCAGTAGTGCGGGTATTTCAATATTTTTGTCAGTCATGAGATTTTTAAGTTTAACCAGCTTTGTAGGATAAGTTGTGCGGCGAGTTGGTCTTGAACATCCCAAAGCTTGGTGGCATTAACGTGAAGATCATCAAATAGCATTTGTTTGGCTTCAAAGGTAGAGAAGGCTTCATCAATCTGGTGTACGGGTAAATTGTAACGGCCTTCCAGTTGGCGACAAAATTTAAACATTCTTGGGGTGATCAGATTGTCAGTTCCATCGGATTGTTTAGAGATGCCAACAACTAAACCTGCGGGCTTCCATTCTTTAATCAGTTGAGAAATAATCGTCCAATTAGGTTGTTGGTTAATGGAACGAATGGTTTGTAACGGGCTTGCGATTGCGGTGGTTGATTGCCCGATAGCAATACCAATTTTTTTGTTGCCAAAATCAAAACCAAGAAAAGTGTCTGAATTTAACTGGCTTGCAAGGGGGTCCTGTTTAAGCATTTTAAGCATGACCTGCTGGTGCTGTTAGCTGGTTTATATCAATTCCCAACTGATTGGCTGCTGTAATCCAGCGGTGCTTTACTGGGGTGTTATAGATAATGTCTTGCTGAAAAGGGGTGTTTAACCAGGCGTTACTGCGGATTTCTTTTTCTAATTGGCCCGCTCCCCAGCCAGCATAACCTAAAGCGATAAGGTAGTGTTCTGGGCCTTCGTTGTTGGCAATCGCTTCTAAGATATCACGAGAACTGGTTAGGGCTGTGGTGTCTGAGACGGAAATTGAGGCATCCCAGGGGGTCGATACTTTATTGTGGATAATAAACCCTCGGTCTTGTTGAACGGGGCCTCCAGCAAAAATGGGTGTTTCCATGGCTTGTTGTGAAGAGGGTTCTATGCCCATTTGGTCAAAGATATTGGCTAAAGTCATGCCCGTTGGGCGATTAATGATAATCGCTAAAGCGCCTTCTTCATTATGTTGACATAAATAGCTGACTGTATGGGCGAAGTTAGCATCTGTCAGTGCTGGCATGGCAATTAAAAGCTGGTTGTTTAGGTAGTTAGCAGTTGTTGTCATTATTATTTTTATCGAGAGGTCATGCCTGTTTCATCAGAAAATCGCCAGACTCTGGTGATCACTAAAATATCAAGCTCTTGAAGTATTTCTTTAGGTAAGGTTGCAAAAGGCGCACTGAGACGAATGATGCGTTTAGCGGCATCATCTAATGCTTTGTTGCCCGATGATTTGGTTATCCGAATGCTATAAATAGAACCGTTGGGGTAAATGCCTACGTCGGTGGTCAAGGTGCCTGAAAAGCCCTTTTTTCTAGCCACTTCAGGGTAGTTAAGGTTGCCTACTTTTTCAATTTTTTGTTCCCAGTCAGCGACATATTGAGCCGCAACATATTTGTGGGTGCTGACAGAGTTAACGAATTTTATTTTTGTTTTTTCTGATGAGTGCTGAGTGTGCCGAATTTTTGCGCCAAGTTGTGCAATTTGGTGTTGTAAGGCTTCGACAGAAAATTTTGGGCGTTTAATAGCCTCCGTTGGTGCCTGCTTTTTTGCGGTTGTAATTTTTTGCTCAGACTGTTGCTGAGTGATAATTTTTTGTTTGGCTTTGGGTTTGCTTTTAATTTCTGTTTTTTTAGGGCTAGGTGGCTTGTTTTTACTGCGGCCTTGGCTGGGGAGTTTTTGTTTGGGCGGGGTGGGTTTTTTGCTGTTATTTCCTGCACCTATTTGATTGTCCTGGGCCAAGTATTTAGCTTTTTTAGGTGCTTTTTTGACGGGCGTGCTGGCAAGTGTTATTTCAATTTGCTTATTTACTTTTTTGGGCTGAGGAATCGTAAAGTTAATGCCAAGTAAAATCAAAGCATGAATAATCACTGCAATAAACAGAGCAATCAGTAATGAATCACTGACCGAAATGTCGGGTTGTGAAAATGAGGAAGTGGTTGTCATAATTGAATTTTAAGACTTGGCTAAAGTATTTTCAATGTGATCCATCAATTGACCGCTGATATTAAGGCCAAACAAGTTGTCTAGTTCTTGTACGCAAGTGGGGCTGGTCACATTAATTTCTGTTAAATAATCGCCAATCACATCAATTCCAACAAACACTAGGCCTTTCTTTTTTAAAGTGGGGCCGACTTGCTTGGCAATCCATAAGTCTCTTTCTGTTAATTCCCTTCCTTCTGCTCGTCCTCCGGCAGCTAGGTTGCCTCTAGTTTCACCTTTTGCAGGAATACGGGCTAAAGCATAAGGGACGGGCTCGCCATTGACGAGTAGAATCCGTTTGTCGCCATCTGTAATCTCAGGGATGTAGCGTTGAGCCATAATGTAGCGAGTAGCATACTCGGTCATTATCTCAAGAATAACATTGATATTAGGGTCGTTTTCTCTAATATGAAAAATAGAGGTGCCACCCATGCCGTCTAGCGGTTTTAAGATCATTTCTTTGTGTTCTTTAAGAAAGGATTTAAAGCGTTGAGGGTCTCGGGCAACTAAACTATCCGCACAACATTGAGGAAACCATGAGGTAAATAGTTTTTCATTGGCATCACGAAGCGATTGCGGCTTGTTGACAACATAACAGCCTAAACGTTCGGCCTGTTCCAGAAGATAAGTTGCGTAGATATATTCCTGGTCAAAAGGCGGGTCTTTACGCATGATGATGGTATCTAATTGATCCAGGGGAATATCTTGTTCTTCAATAAATTGGTACCAGTTATTTTCGTCTCGTTGTACTTTTAAGGTGCGAGTGCGGGCGTAAGGGTGGCCATTGCTCAGAAATAAATCATTAAGCTCCATATAGTGAAGCTCCCAGCCTCTGGACTGAGCCTCTAATAACATGGCAAAGCTAGTGTCTTTTTTGATGTTAATGTGGTCTATGGAATCCATAACCATGCCAAGTTTAATTGTCATTGAGTTAGCCAGAAAATTTAATAAGTAGAGTGATTCTAACAAATTTATTTTAACAATGGTATTTACCTTAAAAAGAATTTTTGGTATAAAGGTGGGCTAAATTTCAAAAATAGGCACGGCAGAGGTAATCATGTCCAAAGTATGTCAAGTAACAGGTAAACGTCCTGTTTCTGGAAATAACGTATCACACGCAAATAATAGAACGAAAAGACGCTTTAATCCCAACCTTCATCACCATCGGTTTTGGGTTGAGAATGAGAACCGTTGGATTCGATTAAGAGTCTCGGCTAAAGGTATGCGTATCATCGATAAAAAAGGTATTGATGCGGTTCTTGTAGATATTCGTAAAGCTGGCGAAAAAGTTTAATAGGATAATATAATGCGCGATAAAATTAAAATGGTATCAAGTGAAGGTAATGGTCACTACTATACGACAACTAAAAATAAAAGAACGATGCCTGAGAAAATGGAGATGAAGAAATATGATCCCGTTGCTCGTAAGCATGTTATGTACAAAGAAGCTAAAATCAAATAATTGATTTTATGCTTTACCGAGTTCATGATTGAACTCGGTAAAGTAGGCTTCACCCTTTTCTGCAAATGGTCGTTCTGACCCTATTTATTTTTTCAAAGAATCTAGAACAGATTTTAATTTTTCAGTCTGTTTGTAAAGCATTCGAAACTTTTTCTCTAATATTTCTTTTTCTTGCTGTAGCGTCTTAACTTGTTGCTTTAACTGCTGGTTTTCTAGTTCCAGTGCGTTATCCGCATTGTTTGTTATATCGGTAGCTATGTTTTCTTGATTTACATTTGTTTTAGGTTCGACAGGCTCTATGTATGATTCGACAGCCTTATCATCATTACCTGGGTCAAAAACAGCAACAGATGAATTATTTTCAGAGAGAATGCTTTCCATCCCTCCTTCAACAATTTTCGCTTGTACTTGATTGCGTAAAAGTAAAAACGCGGCGGCTTCACTGGTTTTGCCATTTTTACAGATGACAATGACGGGTCTTGTTTTATCAAAGACTTTTAATTGTACGCGCAAGGAGAAAAACGGGATGTTGATAGTATGAGGTAAATGGTTACTTTTATACTCATCTGGGGCGCGTACGTCGATTAAAATGGCGCCATTATTAATTTCATCAGTAATTTCAGCATGCTGAATGAATTTAAGTGAGGGTTCTTTAATAAGAGAAATAAACTTATCTTTACTTAGCCGTAATAAGGTGACGTTAGTGATCGCCCTTATTGAGACATTCCTTGGATTGCCAGACAGTAAAGAGTCTTCCCCAAAAGTATCCTGGCTACGAATATGAGCCAGCCTAATTTCTTTGGCATGATCTGATGGTTTGCGAGAAATTAAGCAATGTCCTTTTTTTATAAGGTAATAAAAGTCGCCCTGTTCTCCTTGATTAATAATAAACTCGCCTTTTTTAAATGTTACTTCTTCAAGGCTTATGATTATTTGTTGCAAGTTGGCGGCAGGTAATGCGCTAAAGATAGGTGACTTTAATAATGTTGTCATCCAGTCGTCATCATCGATATCATTATCTTCTTCGGGCTCATCGATGGCCATAAAGCTTGTTTCCTCCTGGTCTTGAGTGATTTTGGGCAAGGAATCTAAAACATTGATATCTAGCCTTAAAAAGCGTACTTTTGTTAGGGTAATGGCATCAATTTTTCTGGGTAGCTGGTGAGCTAATGCAAAGCGGGAAGATTCGGTCCCCGAATCTATACAGCCTACAATCAGGTTATCTGACTGTAGGCTGATAGAGCCCTTTATTAAATAGATTAAGGCTTTATCAGTATCATTTTTTTTAAATAAAAAAGTATTTGCTTTGGCTTCTTCTACGACTAATTCATGGCAAATTTGTTCAAAATGACTTGAAGGCATTGTTGATAAAGGAATCAACTGACGAATAATCTGTCCTTCTTCTGAGTTACTGTCTACGGTCATTTAAACATGATGGCTGAATTTAATACTTGTTTTGGGTGATAATCTTAATAGAGGCGCGCTTTACTTTTAGTCCATAGTAAAGCAAGGCTATATTTCGTGCAATGGGACTTTACTGATTTTGTGACTACTGTCAGTAACGATTAGCTCTCTGAGGGGGTAAAGGTGTAAGGAGGCACTTGAATAAGAGAGGGACTGAAGTCCGCTCTATAGGAGGTAGGCTGTGTTTGGTTTTACTTGATTACGTATAAGCTTCAGCCAATACTAAAATGTATTATAAGGTTGCTTTAAGCCCTCGCCCCAGGCGGGGAGAGGGTTGGGTGAGGGGAAGATAAAAACTCTTTTCTCCCTATTCTTTTCTCTTTTTTAAATATAAAGAAAAGAAATAATGCAGAAGAGCATTGTTTTATTCCCCTCACCCAAACCCTCTCCCCACTTGGGGAGAGGGCTTAAGAGCAAACAGTGTCCCCTTCAGTTTAGCTGAAACTCATGGGTAATCAGGAAAGAAAATACTTGTGTAAATACCTATGCCCTGCAGGAGAGGGCGCTAGAGATAAATGCAACCGATTGTTTTTATAAACTATATATCACAGAATATTCCCGAATATATTGACTTGGGAATCATTCAATATCAATTTAAGAAAAAAGGCGGTTTAAAATTAAACGTTTTGTAAATAGCATTGTCTATGCTCTAAAAAATAACAAGGAAAAATTATGAATCAAAAATACGTTAACTTTTTAAATGTATTTTTACTGCTTTTACTTAATGCATTCTGTTTGAATGTTTCTAATGCGGGTTTGCCCGTTAATGTGGATGGGCAGGCTGTGCCTTCTTTAGCGCCAATGCTGGAGAAAAGTATGCCCGCAGTGGTTAATATATCAACCACCAAGAATGTTCAGCGTAGAGATAGTCCATTATTAAGAGACCCTTTCTTTAAACATTTTTTTAAGTTACCCAGGCAACAGCAACAGCAAAAAAACAGCCTTGGGTCTGGTGTCATTATTGATAGTGCTAAAGGGTATGTTTTAACTAATAACCATGTGATTGATAAAGCCGATAAAATAATGGTGACACTCAGTGATGGGCGTAATTTTGATGCAACGCTATTAGGAACAGATCCGGAAGCAGATGTTGCTGTTATTCAGATTGCGGCAGAAAATTTAACCCAGTTACCGATAGCAAATTCAAGTGAATTAAAAGTAGGTGATTTTGTTGTAGCCATTGGAAATCCATTTGGTCTGGGGCAAACAGTGACTTCTGGAATAATTAGTGCGTTAGGCCGTACAGGTTTGGGTATTGAGGGCTATGAAGACTTTATTCAGACGGATGCATCTATCAATCCAGGAAATTCTGGGGGTGCGTTGGTTAATTTACGAGGGGAGTTTATTGGTATGAATACCGCTATTCTTGCTCCAAGTGGTGGTAATGTTGGGATTGGCTTTGCTATTCCGTCTAATATGGTGATGACGCTTAAGCAGACGTTGATTAAGCATGGGGAAGTAAAAAGAGGCTTGTTAGGTGTTGCTACACAGGATTTAACCCCTGAGCTTGTTAAGGCGTTTGATTTGAAAAATTCACAGGGTGCTGTTGTCAGTAAAGTTAATAAAAACTCTGCTGCTGAGAGGGCGGGGATTGAGACGGGAGATATTATTGTTGCAGTGAATGGCAAAGATGTTAAAGGGAGCCATCAAATAAGGAATATTGTTGGTTTACTGCAAATTGGTGAGCAGGTTGAAATAGAATTGGTTCGTGGAAATGATACAAAAATGATTGTTGCCAAGATAGGAGAGCCTAAAATATTTTTATTGAAAGGTGAGAAATTACATCGAGTGTTAAAAAATACTGAATTAACGGCAACCAGTAAAGGCCAGGTGGAGGGCGTATTGTTTGCAAAAATACAGCAAAATTCATATGCGTGGCGTAGTGGTTTAAGGGCGGGGGATGTGATTGTTTCTGCCAATCGGTATAGAGTGCGTAATATGGATCAATTGAAACAAGTGAGCGATCCACGTAGAGCGTTATTAATAAATATCCAGCGTGGCTCTGAAGCCTTTTTTCTAGTATTAAAGTAAGGATTAAATTGTGAGTGAAGAAAAACATTTTTCAGTATTGAATATTGCGGTATTAACTATTTCAGATTCTCGAACGGAAGCGGATGATATTTCAGGGAAGGTTTTGGCAGATAGAGTCATTGAAGCAGGGCATCAGGTTTTTGAAAAACAAATTGTGCCTGATGATATTTATCAAATTCGTGCCGTTGTTTCTAACTGGATAGTGGAACAAAAGCTTGATGTGGTGATTACAACAGGGGGAACGGGGGTTACTGGCAGAGATGGAACGCCAGAGGCCGTTACCCCTTTACTCGATAAAGTGTTGGATGGGTTTGGTGAGCTTTTTAGGATGCTGTCATATCAGGATATAAAAACATCAACCATGCAATCAAGAGCGGTTGCTGGAGTGGCAAATGGGACTTATATTTTTTGTTTACCAGGTTCTTCAGGGGCTTGTCGAACTGCATGGGATGATGTGATTAAAGCGCAGTTAGATTCTCGAACAAAGCCATGTAACCTGGTTCAATTAATGCCAAGATTAAAGGAAAAGTAATGCCAATTTTGTTTTTAAGTGCAATCTGTGGATTAACAGGGGTAGCTATGGGGGCGTTTGGTGCCCATGGCTTAAAAGCTATTTTAAGTGCTGATATGTTGGCTGTTTATAAAACAGCGGTAGATTATCAAATGTGGCATGCTTTGGGCTTGGGCGTTATTGCCGTATTTCAACAGCAGTCACCAGAATCCAGTCAGTTAAAATGGGCGGGACGATTCATGTTTAGCGGTATCCTATTGTTTTCGGGTAGTTTATATCTACTGTCTATATCAGGCCTTAAATGGTTGGGGATGATTACGCCGCTGGGGGGTGTTTGTTTTCTTTTAGGCTGGTTTTTTGTTGCCGTTTTTTCTTATAAATCAACGCGGGTTTAGCAAAATATTTATTAGAGTGCATCACAAATTAGACTTTATTGGGTTGATTGCTGTTCAAAAAAGAGTATAACAAAAGCTAAGTGTAATTAAATCGTCTGGCAGGTTCTAGTTAAAACGAGAGCCTGTATGTGGCGCGGAGGGGGTGGGTCATGAAAAGAAAGTATTCCAAATTAACTAAACGCTGTTTTGTTTTGTTTGGCGTGTTATTGATGATGTTTCAAGTATCAACAGTTCATGCAGAAAGATATAAACGGTCTTATCAAAAGCAGTTTATAGAAACTAAGAGTCAAGTTTCTTCAGGTTTCTATGATCCGCAAAGAAAGCTTGCATCTAAAGCCTTACCAGAAGGTGCAATTCTTTGTGAGGGCAAAGTTGTTCTTGCACCAGACGTTATTAAGCAACAACTTTCCTGTACTCAAAAAAGTGAGAAAAGAGGTTATTTAGCTCTATTCTAGCTTATATTTTATGTGCATTTTATGCCGTAAGAGGGGCTTAATCTTAGGCTATGTCATCGTTAAGTATGGAATTTAATTGCTCTTAAGTCAGCTCTTGCTGGGCATAGGTATCTACACAAGTTTTAGGAAACACCAATAATTTGGAGCTTGTGCTTTTAAGCCCTCGCCCCAGCCGGGGAGAGGGCTTAAGATCTCCTTTAGGTTGAGGTTATTGATTCCTCAGTCCTAAAGGATTATTGGGGTCTATTCCTTCCATAAAAGGTAAGCGTCTATCTTGATTGGTAATTTGATAAACTTTCCCTAGCCAATTATTAAACACTGCTTTAGCGGTATCTTTCCAGGTGTTATCCAAATAAGCCAAAAGGGCTTGTTCAGGGAAGGGTGGGAGTGCTGTTTTTTGGTCTTTGGCTGCTTCTATCTGTTTTTTATATTCAGATAATATTTGTTTTGCGTCGTCGTCGAAATAATTTTCAGGATAAGGAGGGTAGTCTTGCCTTTGTTCATGATAGAAACGAATGACTTCACGTTTATATTCTTTTAATAAGCTTAAGTCATCATACTCAGGGTGGCCTTGAAAGAAAATGGTACGGATTCCATCAGAACTGACCGCAAGGTGTACGCCTGCCTGTTTGCTGACGGCTAAAACAGTCATGCCTTTTTGTTCCATATCTTGTTGGTAGATGGCATTAAACCTGGAGTGAGGGACGTCAAAACGGGTGTTGATTTCTGCAACCAAAGGATGGGTCCGAACCAGTACTTTATGTGAAAAAACGCCCCAGCATTTTTGTGGTTGAGGGGTGCGTTCAATACCATAGCAATATTCAATTAAAGCATGTGTTGCCAGGCAGGAGCATAATGTGGATGTTACATTTTGTTTGGCCCAGTCAAATACTTCTGTGAGAGGTTGCCAAAAATCTTCTTCAGATAAATGAGCGTGTGTGACATTGGCGCCACTGATGATTAAAGCATCCAGGCCATCTAATTTGATTTGCTCGAAAGATTCGTAATATTCAGCAATATGAGCCTGTGCTTCCGCCCCTCTTTCTAGTCCTGCAATGGTAAAAGGATGAACATGGAATTGTGCAATTTGATTACATGCACCGACTAGGCGAAAAAACTGGCGTTCAGTTGCTTCAAGTGCAGCATCTGGCATAATGTTAAGTAAGCCAATATGGAGTTCACGGATATGCTGGTGACTGGCACGATCCGCATTAAGAATATCTTCTCCTTCCTCAAGTAAACGTTGGAATGTCGGTAAACTCGTATGGGCAACTAAAGGCATAATTAATGATTCCCTTTTTTGTCAATTGCGTTGGCAATTAACTGGAGAAATTCAGCTTCATTAGAGACCGAGGCAACATCATTTGCATCAACAGTGTAACCGTATTGGTCTGCAATGGCCTGGTATCTAGGGAGTCTTGATTTGAATAACTCTGGAAACACCCAGCTTACAAAGTCGTCTGGAGGAATTAAATTAGGGTCTTTATAGTTATTTAAAGCCATAAACTCGGCTAATTTATCATCTAAAAAGGCTTCTCTGTAATACAGGGGTTTAGGGTCTGTTTTGGCACGAGATATAATCGTTTGTTCCAGGGATTCTGGAATTTTTATATAAATGATAAGCGTATGCTTTGCCAATGTTTCCAAGACTTCTTGGTTATCAAGTTCACAAGCACTACCCCCCGCATCATTTAAGAAATGGCTATAGCCATAAATATCTTCTGCTTTGTGAATAAATTCAGGGACATCATTTAATGCTGCTATTTCTGCTTGATGGTGTAAGGCTTGTCTACGTTTAAACTCTTTTATAGATATACCGTCAAGAGAGGGGTCTCCTAGTTTCCCTAAAAAACTGGAAACAGGCGCCAAATTGTCAACGGTAATATTATTGTGTATATAAATAGAGTCAGATAATAATAACTTTTTTAGAAAAGGCACATCCATGGCCTGACGTTTAATGTTGTCTAAAATAGGCTCGCCTAAATATTTGGTGCCTATTCTGTAATCAGCTGAATAATGAAACCATCTGTCTCTGGGAAGTTTGTTCGCTAGTGTTGTTTTACCTGCGCCAGACATGGCGAGCAGTGTAATACTCTTCGATTCCCAGTCCAGGAATTGTTGGGGGGTCATTTTCATTAAGGCGTGCCTTATTTGTCCAGCATGTCAGAGATATTCATATCTTCCTGATCTGGATTTTTATGGGTGTCAGGGTCGGAATAACCCAAATCATCGGATTCTATATCATCAAATGGGGCGCTCCAGTCTTCTGGGGCCTCAATAAAATCAAAGGTGGAGTTGTACCAGGAATCATTGTCATATTCGCCAATATCACCATTGAGATATTGCACTTCAATAGTCTCCTCGCTTTCTTCTATGGCAACTACTTTAAAGGTTAGGTCGTTTTCAACGTCTTTATACCAGCTGCCAATTTTGGGGTCAGTAATCGTTGTCATGGTTATATCCTTTTCATTGCTTCAATGTCTTCATCATAGCTAAATTTGGCCCTGTTGTGTGAGCTAAAATAGTTTTTTTTTGAAAACAGCTTAAGGAAGCTCTGATTAAGTTGGTTAGAATTTAGCGTCGAAAAAAACGGTCGCTATTTTTTACGAAGTGAGACGTAATAGTCGCTCTATTGCGTCGATCTTAGTGGAAAATATCGGCCGTTTTAGCAAGCTAAAAATAATTGGACTTGATCAGAGGTTCCTTAAGGGAAGGGAAATAAGGAAATTTAGGCAAAAAAAATGCGGCTGTTAGGCCGCATTGAGGGTATTTTTAGGAAAGCTATAATGAGTCCCGAATTGGGGAAAGCATTTAAGTTGTGATCATTTTACCGATAAGTCTGTTACTTGGGAATGTGGCAAATCGACGCGTGACATTTTGTCGCGGTTGCTTAGGAAGCTCTGATCAAATCCAATTATTTTCATGGCTATTAATAAAGCACAGGTTGAAAAGTCATATGCCACTAACTTCTTAGTAGCATTTAAAGTTTTGTCGATAAAAGTGGGAGGGGCCTATTTGGCCGCGTCTGCTCTTGATCTTATTCTAAACGCGGCCAATAGGCCGCTCCTACCGATAGTAATAGCTCAGGGTTTTACTCATTTTCATAAACCTGTGGTTTATATAGCGTCATGATTATTTTTAGCTTGCTAAAACTGCCGCTAAATTCTAATCGACTTAATCAGAGCTTCCTGAATCAATTAAATAACTTAAGCGGGCAAATTCAGCTAATGAAATAGATTCGGCCCTTAAAGTAGGGTTGATATCTAAAGCAATGATTTGATCTTCTGTGATTATTTTTTTAAGTGAATTTCTTAATGTTTTACGGCGTTGAGAAAAAGCAGTGGTGACCACGGTGTTTAGCTTCTTTATATCTTCAATTTCAACAGGAGGCTTTTGGTAAGGCGAAAGTCTTACAATGGATGACATGACTTTGGGGATAGGATCAAAACTTTCAGGAGGTACATCAAAAACCAGCTCAGTTTCACAGTAATATTGAATCATCACGCTGAGGCGACCATATTTTTTAGAGCCAGGTGCTGCACACATACGGTCAACTACTTCTTTCTGCAACATAAAATGCATGTCTTCAATGCAATTGCAGCTATTAAGTAAATGAAAGAGCAGAGGGGTTGATATGTTATAAGGTAAATTGCCTATAATGCGTAATTTTTCATCATTTTTGGCCAGTGCAGCAAAATCAAAACGCAGTGCATCAGCACTGTGAATGCTGAAATTATCACGATGCTTAAACCGCTCAGTCAATACTTTAACAAGGTCTCTATCTAGCTCAACAACATCCAGAATGACTTTTTTTTCTAATAAAGGTTCGGTGATTGCCCCAAGGCCAGGGCCGATCTCTACCCAATGTTCACCACTATTAGCTTGGATATTAGACAAAATATTATAAATAACATTATGGTCTTGAAGAAAATTCTGGCCAAAACGCTTGCGGGCTTTGTGTGTTGTTTGTTGTGTATTCATGATGGTTATTATATCAAGCCTAAGATGTTGTGCCTAAATAGCTCTCTTTGATTCAGCCATTTCTATTGCCGTTTTAACGGCAAATTCTAAACTGCCTAAATTCGCTTTCCCCGTTCCTGCTAAATCAAATGCGGTGCCGTGGTCTACCGATGTACGAATAATGGGTAAACCTAACGTAATATTAACGGCTTGGCCAAAACCTTTGTATTTTAAAACAGGTAAGCCCTGATCATGATACATGGCTAATACCGCATCTGCTGTTTGCAAGTATTTTGGGGTAAATAAGGTGTCGGCTGGTAATGGGCCTTGTAAATCAATCCCTTGTTTTCTTAATAGCTCCAAAGTCGGTTCAATGGTTTCGAGTTCTTCCTTTCCTAAGTGACCGTTTTCACCTGCATGTGGGTTTAGGCCACAGACTAGGATTTTTGGGTTTTTAATCGCAAAGTAATTTTGTAGATCTTTATGAAGCAGGTTGATGACTTTACTTAAGCGGTCAGCAGTAATTGCTTGACTGACTTCTGATAAGGGGAGGTGAGTCGTGACAAGCGCAACACGTAAGCCTTCTGTTGCCAGCATCATCACCGGATGACCGCCCGTAATATCCGCAATAAATTCAGTATGCCCAGTAAATGCAATATTGGCATCATTGATGATTCCTTTATGAACAGGGGCAGTGACCATCGCATCGAATAAACCGTCGACACAACCTTGAGAAGCAAGGCGAATGGTTTCAACAACATAAGCGCTATTTTCAATGGTTGGCTGAGCGCTGTAAGCGGTGGTTTTTAACAGGACAGGTAAAACAGTGAGGCTACCTGCAGCACTTACCTCAGGTTTTTTAGAGGGGTTAAAAATATTGATTGAAATATTTAGGCCTAACTGAGACGCACGCTGAATTAATAATTCAGGATCTGCTAATATTATAAGTTCAGCCGATTGTTTGTGTTGAGCGAGTTGAATACATAAGTCAGGACCAATACCCGCAGGCTCACCAGATGTGAGAGCAATACGTGCGATTGAGTGCGCATTTTTCATAGAGGAGGGTTGATATTATTGTTGGGACGGGTATTTTATCGCTAACCATCCATCAAAGTATTTTTATTGATAATAGATGAAGAGGATTTATGAGGAAAGGCGATCTGCTTTCAAGGTACAACCGATTTGTAACCACTTATCCATGGAGAATTTTGTTATTAATTATCATGGCTATGTCAGCAATGGCTTGGGGTGCGACTAAGCTTGGGTTTACTAATGATTATCGAGTGTATTTTAGTCAGGAAAATCCACAGTTACATGCATTTAACGATATGCAGGATACCTATAATAAGTCAGATTCTGTGATGTTTGTACTTCAACCCGAAGGCGGCGTTGTATTTAACTCGCAAACATTAAACGCTATTCAGCAATTAACAGAAAAGTCCTGGAAATTACCTTATTCAAGTCGTGTTGATTCCGTAACAAACTTTCAATACACCGAAGCAGAAGGGGATGATTTACGGGTTGCGGACCTGGTTGTTAATCCGATGGTTTCAGCCGCTGAAATTGAAAGAATAAAGCAAGTTGCTCTAGCGGAGCCCTTCTTATTTAACCGGCTGATCTCTCCAAATGCTGATGTTGCAGGGGTGAATGTGACCTTGCAAATGTCGGGTAAAGACCCTAATGAAGTGATAATCGTCGCTGAGGCAGCTAGGAAACTGGTCACTGAAATAGAAGCAAGTTATCCTGGGATGAAAGTGTATTTAACAGGGATGGCGATGATGAGTAATGCTTTTAGTGAGTCGGCAATTAAGGATAATAAACATTTAGTCCCCCTGATGTATGCCTGTGTAATTGTTGTCTTATGGTTAAGCTTCCGCTCAATAGTTGCAACCATTTCCGTGGTGTTGCTCATTGTTTTTTCAATTGTTTCAGCATTAGGCCTTGCAGGCTGGTTAGGCTGGAATTTAACCCCCACATCAGCTATTTCCCCCACTATTATATTAACCATGGCAGTTGCCGATTGTGTCCATATTTTAGTGACATTGCTGCACAATATGCGACTAGGACATGATAAAAAACAGGCGATACAGGAAAGTTTACGCGTTAATTTTCAACCCATCTTTTTAACCAGCCTTACCACTGCGATTGGTTTTTTAAGTATGAATTTTAGCGATGCGCCACCCTTTAGAGATTTGGGTAATATTGTTGCAATCGGCGTGATACTGGCCTGGTTATTTTCAATTACTTTTTTACCTGCATTGATGGCCATTCTACCCGTTAAGGTAAAAGTACAAGATGAACTGGATAATTCAGCAATGAAATATTTGGCAAACTGGGTGATTAAAAATCGAAAGGGGCTGTTAATAGTGAATGGCATTATTGCCTTGCTAATGATTTCATTTGTACCACAAAACCAGCTTAACGATGAATTTGTAAAATATTTTGATGAAAGTACCGAGTTTAGACAAGGGACTGATTTTTTAAATGAAAATATGGGCGGGATTTACAATATTGAATTTTCAATTCATGCTCAAGAGGCGGGTGGAATAAATGAACCCCAATTTTTAAATGCTGTGCAAAAGCTGGTTGACTGGTTATTCACTCAGCCTGAAGTTGTACATGCAAATACAGTGACTGATATTTTTAAACGTCTCAATAAAAATATGCATGGGGATAATGCTGAATGGTACAAATTACCAGATCAGCGTGAATTATCTGCACAGTATTTATTGCTTTATGAAATGTCACTGCCCTATGGGTTAGATTTGAATGATCAAATCAATATAGATAAATCAGGTATTCGGATCACTGTGTCTTTAGAAAGCATGAGTTCAAATCAGATGCTGGCATTTGAACAGCGTATTAATCAATGGCTAGAGCAGAATGTCACCGAATATAAGGTTGAATTAGCCAGCCCTATTTTGATGTTCTCTCATATTGGAAGTCGGAATATTAGTCGTATGGTGATAGGTTCTTTGTTGGCGCTGGTGCTTATTTCATTTTTGCTTATGTTAGCCTTTAAATCAATTAAATTAGGCCTGATCAGTTTAATCCCTAATTTAGTCCCTGCTGGTATTGCTTTTGGAATATGGGGCTTAATCGATGGCCAGATTGGCTTAGGCTTGTCGGTTGTTACCGGGTTAACATTAGGTATTGTGGTTGATGATACCGTACATTTCATTAGTAAATACCAGAGAGCAAGAAAAGAGAAAGGCTTAAGCAGTGAAGAAGCGGTACGGTATGCTTTTTCAACGGTAGGCGTGGCATTATGGGTGACTTCTATCGTATTAGTGGCAGGGTTTATGATATTAAGTTTATCTCACTTTTCCATGAATGCAGAAATGGGTTTGATGACCGCAATTACCATTACGGTGGCTTTGTTTCTGGATTTGCTGTTTTTACCCCCGCTATTAATGAGTCTGGATAAGACAACATCAAATTGATATTTAAGTAGGAGAAGAAAATGAAAAAAGTAATAAGTATTATTATTCTATTAATGCCTGTATTGGTCTCTGCACAAGATTTTTCTGCAATGGATCCAATGAAAATGCAGGCTATGATGGAAAAGGCTAAGCAAATGCAAGTCTGTATGCAAAATATAGATCAAGTAAAAATGCATGAATTTCAGCAACGGGCAAAACAAATGAGTGAGGATGTACAAGCATTATGTTCGGCTGGCAGTCGAACAGAAGCTATGGATAGAGCGATGGCATTTAGTGCTGACATTGCTTCAAATACTGCAATGCAACAAGTTAAAAAATGTGGAGAAATAATGCAAGGTGTGGTGCCTGATCTATTAGGCATGGCAGAGGCTTATCAGGATGATGGCTCTTCACAACATATTTGTGATTAAGATCCAGAATAGCTTGCCATGAAGAGTCTTTAGAAATAGTGAAAGTATTAATTTTCATGGCTATATACATACAAACCACAGGTTGATAATTGAAAGCATCGGTTTAACCACCCTCTTTAGCAAAGAGGGTGGTTAAATATTTGTTATGTAAGTATTTGAATAAAATATAGCAAGATGTTTTTTAATAGAAGGGAGCTTCCTTTGCCCAGAAGTACTAAGAAAAATAGTTATCATTCTTGGTAGGAGGGGCCTATTGGCCGCGTTTGAGAAAGATTAAGAGAATCGCAACCAGAGGTCCACCCACCTGAAATATAAAATGTAGGATGGGCAAAGCGATAGCGTGCCCATCATTGTGAACTAAAACCTTATCCAAAATAGTTGTTTCAGTTGATTTTAATAGAGAAAAATAAATGAAAAAAAATATCAAATTAATACTTGTCAGTTCATTAATGGTGCTTATAACGGCTTGTACAGGGCAAGCTAAAAACGCACTGGTTTTAGATATGGATGTGGTGGCTAAAGCGACCAATAGAGACACTTTAATCGCGGATCAAGTTAAACAGGCAGAAGCACAGCTTAATCAGCAATTAGCCGAGGTAAAAAAGGGTTTACAAAAACAGCTTAAAGTTGAAATAGAAAAAATAAAATCTAAGGATAAAAAAGCGGAACAAATTAAAGTCTTAGAAATACAGGCGCAACAAGAAATGCAACGTTCAATACTGAGCGCTAGGCAAAAAGTACAGCAATTTAGAGCAAGCCTAGTGGAAAAATTTAGAGCTGAAGTATTGCCTATTGCCAAGCAGATTGCTCAACAACGGAAGGTGAAGATGGTTCGGTTGAATGATCGATCAATACTGTGGGCGGATGAATCACTTGATATTAGTGATGAGGTTATTACTGAATTACAGGCGAAACCTAAACAACAGATTGCTGATAAAGAGGCTGAGCGGATTGTTGAAAAATAATAAATCCAATGTCGCGCGTCATCCCCGAAATTTTTTATCGGGGATCCATTCTTAGATCAAGAGTAGGCGCAGCCAATAGGCTTCGCCTACATTTATCGATAAAAATCTAAATACTTTCCTTATTACCCATGAGCTTCAGCCATTTTAAAGCAACCGATTCAACATCTCGTCATTCCTGCATTCTTTTAGCAGGAACCTAGAATCACAAGGCATAGATTCCCGGTTAAAGATTTCGGGAATGACGGTTATTAGTGTGATTATTTATTGTGATTGGTGTTATACAGTGTTGCTGTTTATTTGTCCTAATTTAGCAGAGAGTCGTGGGTAATCAGGAATTCTTTTATATGACTCTCATCAAACAAAAAATAAATCATTGATTTTAAAGTAACTTATTTTTTTATTTTTCTTGCTCCTATCGCGGCCAATAGGTCCCTCCTACCGAGTTTGCTTTAATCCCTCGCCCCAAGTGGGGGGGGATTAAAGCAAACTTATAATATGTTTTAGTATTGGCTGAAGCTTATACGTAATCAGGTGAATCTGTGGATTGTATAGAGCCAAGTTGTACTTTATTCAATATTCAATTCTTTAATTTTTCTAGTCAGCGTATTTCTTCCATAACCCAATAATAATGCAGCCTCATTTTTCTTGCCTGAAGTATATTGCAGTGCTGATTTAATAAGAATACTTTCAACCTCGGGAATGATGGACTTTGCTACTTCGGCTTGCCCTAGTTGTAGCTGTTGCTTAATGGATTCTTCTAATAATAATTTCCAGTTACCTTGGCCTTCTTCATATTCTTTTTTAGAACTGTTTAGTTCGGGAGGCAGGTCTTCCAGATGGATTTCTCTGCCCGAGGCCATAACGGTAAGCCAGCGACAAATGTTTTCTAATTGTCTAACATTACCAGGCCAGGGGAGTGAGCTTAAATAGCTTTCAGTTTCTGGCTTTAGTATTTTAACTTCGCTGTTTAATTCAATTGCCGCTTCATTAAGGAAATGGCGCATTAAAAGGGGAATATCCTGTTTGCGTTCACATAATTGAGGGATATGAATTCGAATAACATTGAGACGATGAAATAAATCTTCTCTAAAAAGCCCTTTTTCTACCAGTGATTCAAGGTCTTGATGGGTTGCTGCAATAATTCGGACATCTACCTTTACTGCGGTATGAGAGCCAATAGGGTAAAACATATTATCAGCAAGGACACGAAGTAGTCGTGTTTGCAGTTCGGCTGGCATATCCCCAATTTCATCTAAGAATAAAGTGCCACCATTCGCCTGTTCAAAGCGTCCTGCTCTACGAGCATGTGCGCCAGTAAAAGACCCTTTTTCATGACCAAAGAGTTCTGACTCCATCAGGTCTTTTGGAATGGCCGCCATGTTTAAGGCAATAAAGGGGTTTTTATTGCGGGGACTGTGTCTGTGTAATGCTTTGGCAACCAGTTCTTTTCCTGTTCCTGAGGCACCATTAATTAGCACGGTAATGTGTGAGCGCGCTAAGCGACCAATGGCACGGAAAACTTCCTGCATGGCGGGTGCTTCACCAATGATTTCGGGTGTTTCTTCAATATGTTCAGGTTCATCTTGCTGGAGCGTCGCGCGTTGTCTGCTTTGTAAGCAGGCCCTTTGTACAACTTCAACAACCTCGTTAATATCAAAAGGTTTGGGTAAGTATTCAAATGCTCCTCCATGAAATGCAGAAACGGCACTATCTAAATCAGAGTGTGCGGTCATCACAATCACAGGTAGGTCTGGATAAGATTGTTGTACTTTTTTTAAAAGTGCAAGTCCATCCATACCAGGCATTCTAATATCTGTAATAAGTGCATCAGGCGTTGTTGTTTCTAATGCCTCTAAAAGCGATGCTGCATTAGAAAAGCTTTTGCAGATTATTGACGCTTTTTGTAATGCTTTCTCAAGTACCCAACGGATGGACTTATCATCATCAACGATCCAGACAATATTAGGCTTATGCATGATTACTCTCCAGAGGTAAGTAGATAGAGAACTTGGTGTTTCCTGGTTCGCTTTCGCATTCGATAAGACCGTTATGTTGGTTAATTAGGGATTGTGCAATGGAAAGACCTAAGCCCGTACCTTCTGCGCGGCTCGTTATAAGCGGGTAAAATATTTGGTTCATAAGCTCACTACTTATACCTGGGCCGTTATCAATGATATCTATTTTTGCAGTTAATTTATAGCGTTTTCGTCCAATGGTCATGTGGCGCTGGATACGTGTTCGCATAATGATTTTTCCGCCTTGAGGCATCGCTTGAACAGCATTTTGTACGATATTCAAGATAGATTGAATGAGTTGGTTTTTATCAGCTTTTAACTCTGGAATGCTGGGGTCGTAGTCCGGTGTAATGTGAATATTAGACGCTCTTTCTGCGTTGACTAATTGCCGAACACGCTCTAAAACTTTATGAATATTTAGAGGTTCTTTTTTCGGTGGCTTATTAGGGCCTAGCATTCGATCCATTAATGATTTTAAACGGTCAGACTCTTGAATAATGATTTGAGTGTATTCTTTTAGCTCTGAACCAGGCAACTCAAGTTCGAGTAATTGAGCCGCACCTCTAATGCCGCCGAGAGGGTTTTTTACTTCATGAGCTAGTCCCTTGATAAGCATGCGGCTAATATTTTGTTGAGCTAGAAGCTGTTCTTCCTTGCTGATACGGATATGTCTATCTATTTGTTGAAGCTCGACGATGATTTCATTAAGCTGCCCATCTTCAAGTAAGGGGGTCGCGCTAAAATTAATGGTTATGGAGCGGTTAACATAAGACAGGTTTAGCTCTCGATCAACTAAAGGTTCGTTGTTTTTTAGGCATTGCTGAAGGTCTAGTAGTAGTGAGCTAGATGACTTGAATAGTGTGCGTGCGTGAAGACCTAGTAAATGTTTTGCACTATCCGCTAATAATATTTCACCTGCGGTATTAATGTAGGTCAAAATTAATTGCTGGTTAAATAATAAAATTGCTTCATTTAGATGAGCAAGTATTTTTTTATGCACTTTAATGGTGAGGTATGTGAAAACAATAATTAAACAGCAATTTTTATACCATAGTGGGAGCGGTGGTTGAAATTAATACTGAGAAGGTAAGTTAGCCACTTTATTTAGATTCCATCTGGCTGGGCGGACTTTAGATTCTAATTGGTTTTCTAGATCATCAGGTAAATCAGAAAAAAAATCTAGCCCTGTCAGCTGCTCTATTTTATCCACGGTCGTTAAAAAACGAGTAAGCGGTTCGTTGCCTTTTACGTGCTGGGGGATTAAAAAGGCCAGTAATTTAGGTTTATTTGAGGTGCTTGGTAAGGCATAAATTTTAAAGAAAGCATCAGGTATTTCAACGTTCCAGGCATTTTTTAAGCGTTGAATATTGCTGTCAAATATAGGGCCGGTATAAACCCAAATGTCTTTACCTAATTGAGTAAAGTAGTTTATTTCAACATACTCAAGGCGTTGCCATAACTTCTGATTTAATTTTGGTTTTTGAGGGGTGATATTGCTCATCAAAAAGGTATCTAATTGGGCTTGTTTTCCATATAGCCTGCTGATGGCATAATTGGGTGCCATGTGTCCTCGGTCATAGCCACTGTGGAGGTAGTCTTGGTGGGTAACTGGGTTGATGGTGCGCCAGTCTTTACTAAAGCGTTGGGGGCGTGATAAGCGTTTGGATTGGGCGTTGACTTTGTTTATTTTGTAGCTTACCCAGAGTGGGTTGCCTCGGAGGTCTGAGTAGCCCAGCATAAAGTCATCATTTCTTAGTGTTCTAAACCAATGAAAGGGTTGTTGCCAGTTTTGTATTTGAGGTGCTCCTTTGTATGTGTAATTAGGTCTAGCGACTTTGACTTCGTAAGCGTAGGCGCTGGCAGCGAGAATTAAAATGGCGGCGGATATTAGCGGGTCTTTTTTGCAAAGCCTGAAGATTGAATAGATAAAGGAAAAAAGGTATTTGCGGGATTTGAAGGTCATATGATGAGAGGTCTGATTACTTTTGGAATGAGAAAGTATTTTTGGTGAAATTATAATGCTTTCTTGGTGTTGCAGTGATGAATGTTTATTCGGTGGGGTGGGGCGACTTCCTTTAAAACAAAAAACGCCCCAAAAAGGGGCGTTTAGGTCTTGCACGTGCTACAAAGTAGCAAAAAAGCTTTACAAGCTGTAGTACATATCAAATTCTACAGGATGTGTGCTCATGCGTAGACGAGTGACTTCTTCCATTTTAAGGTCAATATAACCATCAATAGCATCATCAGTGAATACACCACCACGAGTTAGGAACTCACGGTCTTCATCTAATGCTTTTAATGCTTCGTCAAAAGAAACGGCAACTTGTGGAATTGCTTTTTCTTCTTCTGGAGGAAGGTCATATAAATCTTTGTCCATCGCATCACCAGGATGGATTTTGTTTTGGATTCCGTCAAGGCCAGCCATTAACATTGCTGCGAAGCATAGGTAAGGGTTAGCAGTTGAATCACCAAAACGAACTTCAATACGACGACCTTTTGGATTGTTTACAAAAGGAATACGAATAGATGCTGAACGGTTACGTGCAGAGTAAGCAAGCATAACAGGTGCTTCATAGCCAGGAACTAGGCGTTTGTAGCTGTTTGTTGATGCGTTAGCAAAAGCGTTTAGTGCTTTAGCGTGCTTGATGATACCGCCGATGTAGAATAAAGCAGTTTCAGATAAGCCACCGTATAAATCACCAGAGAACAGGTTTTCGCCGTCTTTGAAGATAGATTGGTGAACGTGCATACCGTTACCATTATCACCAACTAAAGGCTTAGGCATAAAAGTAGCTGTTTTGCCATAAGCGTGTGCAATGTTAGCAACAACATACTTTAATTCTAAAACTTCGTCAGCTTTTTGAACTAAGGTGTTGAATTTTGTACCGATTTCACACTGGCCAGCAGTTGCAACTTCGTGGTGATGTACTTCAGTTTCTTGTCCCATTTCTTCAAGAACAAGACACATAGCAGAACGCATGTCTTGTAAAGAATCAACAGGAGGAACAGGAAAGTAACCGCCTTTTACACCTGGACGGTGACCGATGTTACCATCTTCGTATGCTTTTTCTGAGTTCCAACCCGCTTCTTCAGAATCAATTTTGTAGCCACAGCTTCCCATGTCAGCATTCCAGCGTACATCGTCGAATACAAAAAATTCATTTTCAGGGCCAAAATAAGCAGTGTCACCAATGCCTGTAGATTGCATGTAAGACTCTGCTCTGTGTGCGATAGAGCGTGGATCACGTTCGTAGCCTTGCATGTCTTTAGGTTCAATGATGTCGCAACGTAAGATTAAAGTTGTGTCATCAAAGAAAGGGTCTAGAACTGCTGTTGATGGATCAGGCATTAGGATCATGTCTGATTCATTGATGCCTTTCCAACCAGCAACTGAAGAGCCATCAAACATGTTGCCTTCTTCAAAAGTGTCTTCGTCAATAGTGTGAGCTGGGAATGTTACATGTTGCTCTTTACCGCGAGTGTCACAAAAACGAAAGTCAACAAATTTGACGTCGTTTTCTTGGATCATTTTAAGAACGTTCTCTACTGACATTGAGCTTGTCTCCAGTGGGTTGTTTTTATTGTAAGTATAGTTTTTATAAAACTTCTATAACCATACCATTATTTTTATAGCTATGGCTAATAAAAAAAACGGGACATAGAGTCCCGTTTTTTTGTTCTAACGTACTGAGTGGAAGCTATTTAGAACGTTGTTGATAGTGTGGCAACTGCGCGACCGTCTTGTAAGTTGCTATCGCTGGCTTGATCAGTTTCAGTATAAGCGACTTCAACATTAAACATGCCGAAGTCTCTAGCTATACCGGCTTTCCAGTCCCAGTAGTCATCTGTACCCGCCTTTTGGTTGTAATAACCTGCGTGGCCAAGTAGTGTAATGCTGCCTAAAGACTCTGGTAATGTGTAATCAACAGCCATATCAGTATATTCACCTGGTGTGCTGTTTGCATTTTCTATTTTTAAGCCGTAATAGTAGTACGTGCTCATGTTTAAGTTTTCAGCAGGAGAGATTGCTCCACCAAAATACAATTCTGTGAAGTTTAGGTTGGCTTCACTTGTGTATTCGTAATGAAGGATGCCTAAGTCATAAGTGAAAGCGAATGGAAGCATGCCGCCAAAGTCCGTGTCTCTACTAAATCCCGCGTACAAGTCAAGCTCCATGCTTGATTTTTGCGCTGCGCCGTCAAAGCTAGAGGCCCACACACCAACATATAAACCAGATTCATGGCCAATATCAAATGAACCTTGAATAGCTGGGTCATTATTTGTCTGAGAAACACCACGCCAGATATAATCAGTCGTTAATGCAACGCTAGCGCTAGAAGTGAAGCCGTCAGGAAGCATTGCAGATGATGCGTTGCCGCCAAGTTCTCTAGAGATTGTAGCAACAATGCGGCCATCATCTAAACGGTGCTTTGTTCCGCCATCAGCATATTGTTGAGAGTCGTCTGTATCAAAATAAGCGACTTCAAAGTTGAAGCCAGCAATGTCTTTTGCTAGACCTATTTTCCAGTCCCAGTAATCATCAGTACCGCCGCCTTTTTGGTTGTAGTAACCTGCGTGGGCAAGTACTGTAATGCCACCTAATGAGTCAGGTAACGTGTAGTCCGCAGCAAAGTCAGTATATTCGCCAGGTGTTGTATGATCAATTTTTAAGCCATAGTAATAGTATGTGCTGAAATTGAAGTTCTCAATAGGTGAGATAGATCCACCAAAATACAATTCAGTAAAGCCAGCAGCAGAGGCTGAAGTGTATTCGTAGCGTAAAATACCAACATCATAAGCAAAGGCAAAAGGAAGTGCTCCGCCGAAGTCGGTTTCATTTGCAAAACCACCATATACGTCAAGCTCCATCGTAGCATCGTTGCCAAATTCATAGCTAGATGCCCATGCGCCAACATATAACCCAGTTTCGTGAGATAGGTCGAAAGCACCTTGGATAGCAGGTTCATTGTCAGTTTGAGAAACGCCACGCCACATATAATCAGTGGTTAAAGCAACGCTGGCAGAGGGTGTAAACCCATAAAATGAATTGTCGTCATCAGCAGCGACTGAGAGCGAGCTTGTTGCAAGTAGTGCAATCGCAACAGATAATTTTGTTTTGTTCATGGGAGCCCCTTTTATTAAAGTTGCCTAATATCAAGCAAAAAAAATGCCAATAAATTAGTCGTTTAATAACAGTGGTTTGTTGGTGGTTGGGTGTGTTCTTAGAAGCTTGTGACCTTTTTTGGTGCGGTATTGTTGTTGTGTTTTTGCAACGAAGAGTTATTTTAGTGCGTCTAAGTAGTTGATTGTTGGTTGGTTGGGTTGGTTTTTTTTTAAGGATGCTGGGCAATGATGAATGCGTTAAACGCAGTGTATTTAAAAGGCCTGTAAAAACAGTGGGTTAGGTGTTGCGGGCGTTTTGTGGTGCGCGGCCATCTGGTTTTGCACCAAATTGGCGTGTTCATATGTTTTTTTTAGGGTTATTTTTGGGGTAAATGCTGAGTAAGGTAGAGGAGCAACGTTTGGCATATTAAATGCTTTGTTTGAATAATGTTTATTACTAACTATTGCAAAGAAGGTATTTATGAAATTAATAACCGCTGTTGTTAAACCGTTCAAATTAGATGATGTGCGTGAAGTACTTTCTGATATAGGTGTTTCAGGCATTACTGTTACTGAAGTTAAAGGCTTTGGTCGCCAAAAAGGGCATACAGAGCTTTATCGTGGTGCTGAATATGTTGTTGATTTTTTACCTAAAGCAAAGATTGAAGTTGCTGTAGGTGATGATATGGTTGAGCAAGCGGTTGAAGCCATTGCAAAAGCAGCCAATACAGGAAAAATAGGGGACGGCAAAATCTTTGTAACAGCGTTAGAGCAAGTCGTTCGCATTCGTACAGGTGAAACTGGTAATGAAGCCTTATAAACAATAATTAAAAGAGGTGAAAAAGTGGAAGTTTTAAATAAATTAACAGAATTAAGCTATGCGCTTGATACGTTCTACTTCTTAATGAGTGGCGCGTTAGTCATGTGGATGGCAGCTGGTTTTGCCATGTTAGAAGCAGGATTGGTTCGAGCTAAGAATACAACTGAAATTCTGACAAAAAATATTGCATTATTTGCGATTGCTTGTGTGATGTATATGTTATGCGGTTATAACATTATGTATCCTGCTGAAGCAGTGAATAGTGTATGGCCTGGAATTGGCTTTTTATTAGGTGAAGACCACACGGTAGAAGCTGTGTTAGGAAGCAAAGGTGAGACATATTACTCAAGCTTGTCTGACTTTTTCTTTCAAGTGGTTTTCGTGGCAACTGCGATGTCAATTGTATCGGGTGCGGTAGCTGAACGTATGAAGCTTTGGGCATTTTTGGCTTTTGCTGTTGTTATGACTGGTTTTATCTACCCATTACAAGGTTACTGGAAATGGGGTGGTGGCTTTTTAGATACGCTAGGTTTTCTTGATTTTGCTGGATCGGGTGTGGTGCATTTATGTGGCGCAACGGCTGCATTTGCGGGTGTACTTCTATTAGGTGCTCGTAAAGGTAAATATGGTGAGAATGGTGCAATCTATCCCATTCCAGGTTGTAATATGCCTTTAGCGACTTTAGGAACATTTATCCTATGGCTGGGTTGGTTTGGTTTTAATGGTGGTTCTGAATTAAAAATTTCAGATATTGGTGAAGCGAATGCAGTTGCAATGGTCTTCGTTAATACGAATGCTGCCGCTGCAGGTGGTGTAGTTGCTGCGCTACTTACAGCGCAAATGATGTTTGGTAAAGCTGATTTATCAATGACATTAAACGGTGCATTGGCTGGATTAGTTGCAATTACTGCCGAACCTTTAACACCAACACCTATGGTTGCAACCTTGATCGGAGCAGTGGGTGGTTTAATTGTTGTGTTCTCAATCGTAACCATTGATAAATTAAAACTTGATGACCCTGTCGGTGCAACATCTGTGCATGGAATTGTGGGTATTTGGGGATTGTTAGCAGTTTGTATTACAAATCCTGATGCATCATTGAGTGCGCAGTTAATTGGTATTGCAGCTATTTTTAGTTTTGTATTTGTTGCAAGTTTAATTACTTGGTACATCATTAAAATGGTAATGGGTATCCGTGTTAGCGAAGAAGATGAATACCAAGGTGTTGATTATTCTGAGTGTGGTATGGAAGCCTATCCTGAGTTTACTGATTCAAGTAAAGGTTAATTTGGGAAAGACTATTTAAAGTTAATTCTTTTAGATAGCAAAGTTAAAAAACGGGTGCAATCTTGCACCCGTTTTTTTTTGCACTAAAAAAGGGGGGGTGAAGAGTGGGTTGCACTGTTTTGGCGTGTGATAATTGTAAGTTGAGCCATAATTTACTATGATGGCTCTGCGGCCTCGTTGGGAGGTTTTTTAATATCGACCAGGAATAAAGATGAAACTAATAACAGCAGTAATAAAACCCTTTAAATTAGATGATGTTAGAGAGGCTCTTTCTGAAGTTGGAGTGACAGGAGTGACTGTCACTGAAGTGAAAGGATTTGGCCGCCAAAAAGGGCATACTGAGTTATATAGAGGGGCAGAATACGTTGTTGACTTTTTACCGAAGGTTAAACTAGAGATTGCTGTCGCAGAGGAAAGTGTTGATCAAGCCGTTGAAACCATCGTAAAAGCCGCGAATACAGGGAAAATAGGAGATGGAAAAATATTTGTTTCTAGTTTAGAGCAAGTTGTAAGAATTAGAACGGGAGAAACCGGAACTGATGCTATTTAATATTGGAGCTTAATACTCTACATATAAGTGCATTTGTTTGCATACTAATTAATTTAAAGATACGTTTTAAAATATAGATAAATGAATTTTAATAAAAATTACAAAGTATTACTGTGCTTGTTAATGTTACCTGGCATTGCAAGTGCGGATGAGCTAAACCAGGCAAATACTGCTTGGATATTAACTTCAACGGCGTTAGTTTTATTTATGACGCTACCAGGCTTGTCCTTGTTTTATGCGGGGCTAGTGAGAAGTAAAAATGTACTGTCCGTGTTAATGCAGTGTTTTGCTATTACCTGTATTGTTTCTATTTTATGGTTGGCTGGCGTATACAGTTTTATCTTTACTGATGGTGGCGATTTACAAAAGTTTATTGGCGGAGCATCTAAAGTGTTTATGCCAGACTTGGGTACAGAGAGTTTAACTGGCGATATTCCAGAATCTGTTTTTTTTATGTTTCAAATGACATTTGCCATTATTACTCCCGCTTTGATTGTGGGGGGCTTTGCTGAAAGAATGAAGTTTTCAGCGATGCTTTGGTTTAGTGCATTATGGTTAATTATTGTTTATATGCCTGTTTGTCACTGGATTTGGGGTGGCGGCTGGTTAGCAGATATGGGCGTGATGGATTTTGCGGGCGGCATCGTTATTCATGTGAATGCAGGGGTAGCCGCGTTAGTCACAGCTTTAGTCTTAGGTAAAAGAAAAGGTTTTCCTACAACCCCCATGCCTCCACATAATATGCCTATGGTTGTTACCGGTGCTGGCATGTTATGGGTTGGATGGTTTGGCTTTAATGCAGGGAGTGCATTAACAGCTGATGGTTCTGCAGGTATGGCGATGCTAGTAACACATATTGGTGCCGCAGCAGGGTCATTAACCTGGATGTTTATTGAGTGGATCAAATTTGGCAAACCCAGTGTCTTAGGTATTGTGACTGGTATGGTTGCGGGTTTAGGAACCATCACACCTGCTTCGGGGTTTGTTGGGCCTGCTGGTGCTTTAGTTATTGGTATTACTGCGGGTATCGTGTGTTTTTATGCAACGCAATATATTAAGCGAACATTGAAAATAGATGATTCACTCGATGTCTTTCCAGTGCATGGTGTGGGGGGTATTACAGGGTCGTTATTAACAGGTGTCTTTGCTGCGAGCAGTTTAGGTGGACTTGGGTTGGCTGAAGGCGTATCCATTATGGATCAAGTCAGTGTGCAAGCATTAGCAATTGTCGTCACGGCTGTATGGAGTGCGGGATTTAGTTACGTCATTTTGAAATTGATCGATTTTCTTATTGGTCTACGTGTTTCTGCAGATGACGAAGTTGAAGGTCTGGATATTGTCCTGCATGAAGAGACTGGATATCATAATCTTTGAGCTTGAACCTACAGATAGACAGTAGAGCTAGTTAAATCAACAATTAACGGGGGCATAGGCTAAAATAATCAATAAAAGTGGCTTGAACTTTTATTGATTATTGTTATCATTTACTGCATGAAGCGATTGAGTATTTATTTCCTAGCATTTTTGACCTTTTGGATGTCGACCTGGATGGTCACTGATATTCATGATTTGTCTATCGATAATGCAGCTCAATTACAACGAGTACACTCTGTACAACAATCTCATATTGATTCTGATCAGCATATTGCTGCGACTGATGAGCATAGGCACAATTCTCATTGTGGGGTTTGTAGTTATGACCATGGTGGGCATATAGGACAAACCTTAACAACGTCTTCTTATGTTGCAGAAAGTTTCCCCGCACAAAGTACTATAAATAGAGTACAGCACTCAGATTTTTGGTATTCTAGAAACACCTCACCCATGCTGAGACCTCCTATTGCCTGAACACTTTGGTGTTGATAGCGGCAAGTAATCCCCTTTAATTAGTCTATTGGATGATCATTATCTATACAGAAGTACTATTCAGGTTCTTTTGTACATTCAAAATATTATTTTAATTTTAACTGTGGTTCCTTCAGCCTTATATTGCTTAATGTTACTAGAGATAGAGACAGTTTTAGTTATATCAGCACCGTCTAAACAAACTCAAGGTCTCAGTATTTTAAACTGAGATATACCGTGTTGTGGTAACTACTTAGTGTATAGATTGTAATAGATCTTGCTCTTAAGCCCTCGCCCCCACTTGGGGAGAGGGCTTAAGAGCTAAGATTTCTTTTTAAAATCACTCTGAGTAGTTACGTGTTGTGTAGATTAGGATGTTCCGTGAATCTAGCAGTAAGAAAAAATTATTATAAGAAATACCTATATCCGATAACGGGCATAGTTTTTTGTGCATCAGTCTCAGCTGTTAGCGCTGAGCCGTATACCCTTCCAGCGCCCCCAAACTTATTGGCTCAGCGTGTTGAATTGCTTGAGCCAGAAGGTGAATTGTCGCTAACAGAGGCTTTATCATTAGCATTGCTACATAACCCGACATTACAAAGTTATGCTTGGGATATTCGTATTGGCGATGTTAAAACCTTAAGAGCAGGTTTATTTGCCAATCCAGCGCTTAGTATTGAAGCCGAAAATTTTTTAGGGTCAGGGGTGCAGGAAGATTTTGATCAAACTGAAACGACGGTTTCCATCAGTCAACTTTTTGAATTGGGGGGTAAGCGTGCCAAGCGACAGTCTTTAGCTATGACCGAACGTGACCTGGCGCTTTGGGATTATGAAAGCAAGCGGATGGATATGATTTATCAAGTGGCTATTCGGTATATCGATGTTTTGGCAAATCAGGCACGTTTAAAGTTGGCTGTCGATTCAACAAGAGTGGCAGAGGAAATATATCAAAATATTGTGTCCAGAGTGAAAGCGGGCATGGTCTCTCCATTGGAACAAGGTAAATCCAGAGTTGAATTGGCTCAGACTCGGCTTAATAAGGCTCAAGTCGTTACTGAGTTGGTGATTACAAAGCAAAATCTTTCTACAGTTTGGGGAAGTTTAAATCCTTTATTTAAACAAGTTAGTGGTAATTTACTGAATCTGCAAACAGTTCCAGAGCTTTCACCCTTGCTGTCGCGCTTAGATAATAATCCTGATTTAGCTCGTTGGTCGGCAGAAATAGCGCGTTATCGAAAAGCAATTTCTTTAGCTAAAGCCCAAAAGATTCCAAATATCAACTTTATGGCAGGGGCAAGGCACTTTGCAGAAGATGATGATTTTGCTGTTGTTGCAGGCATCTCAGTGCCGTTATTTATTTTTGATAGCCATCAGACAGAAGTTGATGAAGCGGAGATTATTTTACTAAAGGCGATGCAAAAGCAACATGAGGCAAAAGTGACAATTCGTGCGGCATTGATAGAAAGTTATCAGCAATTACAAATGAGTAAGGTTGGTATAAAGCTTATTCGTGAAGATGTATTGCCCAGTGCTAAAGAAGTCTTAAATGCTGCAAAAATTGCATACCGCCTAGGCGAGATTGGGTCATTGGATCTATTGGATGCGCAACGCACCTCTTTTCAAAGTGGTCGTCAACATATTGAGGCATTAGCTGATTTTCAGATAAATATTGCCAGAATTGAACGTTTAATTGGAGGTGCTTTGTCTCCAATATCTAACCGCATCATCGAGTCACGAAAATGAAACAACTGATCAATTTTAAACCAGTCAATCAAATAACGGTTCTTTTTTTGTTTGTTTTTGTCTTGTTTTTTAGTATTCAACCCCCCGTTTTAGCGGTTGATAATCACAAGCATGAGCATCCTGAAGAAGATAATCCTCAACATGAAGAACATGAAGAACATGAAGAACATGAAGAACATGAAGAACATGAAGAAACCGAACTACATTTTTCTACTGCTGAGCTAGAAGAGTTCTCTATTCAATTGACTCAAGCCGCTCCCGGCGTCATTAGTAAAAGCCTGGATTTAACAGGTGAAGTGATTGTTGAACCTGAGCGTTTGTATCATGTTATTCCTCGCGTTGCGGGTGTTGTTCGTCAAGTATATAAACACTTGGGTGATCAGGTTAAGACGGGGGATCTTTTAGCAACCCTGTCCAGTCGAGATCTGGCTGATGCAAAAGCTCAATATGTTGCCGCTGAAAGTTTATTGCACTTAGCTAATGCCAATTTAAAACGAGAGCGAAATTTATATAAAAGCAAAGTGACAGCAAAGCGTCACTATTTAGCTGCTAGGCAGGTTCAGGCTGAAATGTCTATTAACAGAAAAGCAGCACAACAACGGCTTATGGCGATTGGTTTAACTAAAAAAGCCATTGCTTCAATCGACAGTGATAACGATAAAGACCTGACTTCGTATGAATTACGATCCCCATCAGACGGTGTGATTATAGAAAAACATGCGGCACTGGGGGAGGTATTAGAAACGGATACTCGGAGCTTTACCATTGCTGATTTATCAAAGGTTTGGGTTAATTTAACGGTCTATCAAAAAGACTTACCCTTTATTCAGACCGATCAGCCCGTCATGATCCGTACTCGGTTTGGATTAACGGATAAAGAAACCACTTCATTCAGCAAAATAAGCTGGCTCAGTCCCGTGCTGGATGAAACAACCCGAAGTGCAACGGCAAGGGTGGTGATTGGTAATGCTAATGGACATTGGCGTCCGGGATTGTTTGTTAGCGGTAAAGTAAGTATTGCACAGACAAAAGCTGAAATTGTTATTCCCTTATCCGCATTACAAACAATAGAAGGGCAAACGATTGTTTTTGTTCAGCATGAGCAAGGCAAATTTGAACCTCAAAAGGTACAAACAGGGCGAAGAGATCACCAGCAAGTGGAAATTTCACAAGGCTTAACAACAGGGCAAACTTATGTCAGTGACAATGCTTTTGTATTAAAAGCACAATCACAAAAAAGTAGCTTTGGTCATGGACATAGCCATTAAGGGCAAGGCATTATAATGATTAATCAAATAATTAATTTATCCCTGCGTAGCCGATTATTAATGCTAGTGCTTGCTGTATTAGTGATGGCAGCAGGCTATCGTAGCTATCAAGGTTTACCTGTTGATGCTTTTCCTGATGTATCGCCTAATTTGGTACAAGTCTTCACCATTACCGAAGGCCTGGCACCGGAAGAAATTGAAATGTATGTGACTTATCCCGTCGAAGCAGCAATGACTGGATTGCCCAACATAGAAAAAATTCGTTCCGTTTCCAATTTTGGCCTATCCGTGGTTAATATTTATTTTCAAGATGAAGTGGATATTTATTTTGCCAGACAGTTGGTTGGTGAGCGCTTACAAGAAGCTAGAGAGCAAATACCCAGTCACTTTGGTGAACCAGAAATGGGGCCGATATCGACAGGGATGGGATTGGTTCTGTTTTATTATCTAAAGGATGATACAGGGAAATATAGCTTAGAAGATTTACGCACCATGCAAGACTGGATTGTAAAATTTAATCTGCAAACGGTTAAAGGCGTAACTGAAGTGTTAGGTATAGGTGGCTTTGAAAAACAATTTCAAGTGATTGTGCAACCTGATGCTTTATTGCGTTTTAAAGTTTCCTTAAATGAGTTGATTGAACAGGTAAGGGCTAATAATCTTAATGTCGGGGCGCAATATCTGGAAAGAAATGGCGAACAATTTATTATTCGCTCAGTGGGGTTAGCCAAAGGTATTGTTGATATAGAAAATATAGTGATTAAAACCGTGGATGGCCGCCCTGTTTATCTATCAGAATTAGCAGAAATAAAAATAGGCGGTGCGATTAGGCGAGGGTTACAAACCCGAAATGGTGAAGGTGAAGTGGTTGCCGGTATGGCGGTTAAACTTTACGGTACCAATGCTTCGACAGTGATTAATCTTGTTGAGAAAAAAATACAGGCCATCAATAAAACCTTACCCAAAGGTGTCAGTATTGTGCCGTACTATCAACAAAAGGATATTGTTGAATCGGCTGTTAGCACGGTGAGTAACGCATTAGTGCAAGGTGTTATTCTTGTCGCACTGGTATTGCTGGTTTTTATGGGCGGTTTTCGTCCCAGTTTAGTGGTGGCTTTATCTATTCCTTTCTCCGTGATGTTTGCTTTTATCGCGATGGGACTTTTGGGTATGTCAGCCAACTTAATGTCATTAGGCGGCTTAGCTATTGCCATAGGTATGATGGTAGATGGCACCATTGTAATGGTTGAAAATGTTGATCGACATTTACGAGAATCAGACCAACAGGAGTCAAAATTTCAATTAGTTGGCAGAGCCTGTCGAGAAGTGGGGAAGCCGATATTATTTGCTATCACTATTATCATTATTGTGTTTTTACCGTTATTTACCTTGGAAGGAGTAGAGGGTAAAACCTTTAGACCGCTCGCCTATACCGTTGCTTTGGCTATGCTAGGCTCCTTAATTTACACCTTGTTTTTAGCGCCAGTGTTATCAGATGTATTAATGCAACGTAAAACATCAGATAAAAATGGGCTGGATGAACGTATCTTAAATGCCTTAATCACCCCTTATAAACCCATCGTTGAATATTTTATTAATAACCGAAAAATGGCCGTTGCGATGGCCGGTGGACTGGTTTTTATTGGTGCGGTGATATTTCCGCTTTTAGGCTCCGAATTTACTCCTAAATTACAAGAAGGTACTATTGTTGTTCGCTTAACTATGGCACCCTCTATTTCAATTAATGAAAGTAAGCGCAATACATTAATTGTAGAGCGACGCTTATTAAAAATCCCCGAAGTGATTGAAGTCACCAGTCGTATAGGGCGCGGTGAAGTCGGCGCACATGCCGACCCCATCAATTCAGCGGAAATGTATCTTATTCTTAAAGACAAAGGGGAATGGAGGCAGGCTGGTGATCAGGCTTTTATAGAAAAAGAAATTCGTCAGGTGGTGGCTAATTTACCTGGGATTACCGCCAATTTAACTCAACCGATTGAAATGACGGTGGATGAATTATTAGAAGGAGTAAGAGCTGAGCTGGCTGTTAAATTATTTGGTGATGACCTACAACAACTTAAAATTAAAGCGGATGAAATTGCTGCCGTGATAAAACAGGTTGAAGGTGCAGCCGATGTACAGGTTGATCAAGTCATAGGTACACCGCAATTAGTCATCACACCAGACCGTCATGCCATTGCTCGGTATGGCTTAAATCTGGCTGATGTACAAGATGTGATTAGCAGTGCCATTGGTGGAGTCACCGCTGGACAAATTTTTGAAGGCATTAGACGCTATGATATTTTGGTTCGCTATCACGAGCAAGATAGAAATACTGTCGAAGCACTCAGAAATTTATTAATCAGTGGCCCCAATGGAATTAAAGTGCCTTTAATCCAAGTGGCAAGTATTGAAGAAATTGTCGGCCCTAGACAAATCACTAGAGAAAATAATCAACGCTTTATCAGCATTCAAGCCAATGTAATTGAAAGGGATATTGTGTCCTTTGTCGAAGAAGCACAACAAACTATTGATAAGGAAATAAAATTACCCCCAGGTTATTTTACCCAATGGGGAGGGCAGTTCCGTTTACAACAAGAAGCCAATAAACGTCTGGCCGTTGTTATTCCCGTTACTTTATTGATTATTTCATTACTGCTTTATAGTAGTTTTGGCTCGGTTAAAAATGCAGCATTAATCTTGTTAAATATCCCCTTGGCATTAGTCGGTGGTGTGATTGCTTTATGGATGAGCGGGCAAAATCTATCCGTCCCCGCATCGGTCGGGTTTATCGCTTTATTTGGGATAGCCCTGGAAAACGGCATGGTACTAATGACCTATTTGAATCAATTAGTAAAAGAGGGCATGTCGATTGATGAAGCCTCAATAAAGGGGGCCTGTTTAAGAGTAAGGCCTGTGTTAATGACAGCAGTAACAACAGCATTGGGTCTTATTCCATTATTACTAGCATCAGGCACAGGATCAGAAGTCCAAAAACCACTAGCAACAGTCGTAGTAGGCGGGCTAGTCACCTCAACATTACTAACCTTATTGGTCATCCCAGCCCTATACAAATGGTTCACAGAAAAGTAGGAGGGGCCTATTGGCCGCGACCGAGACAGATCAAGAGCAGTCGCGGCCAAATAGGCCCCTCCCACCCATTGAACATAACCATAACCGATAAAAACATGATAACCAGAAAACTACCACCCCATGCCAAAGACCTAAGAAAAGGTCGTTATTCAGAAAACAACCAGATTTATCTAATCACTACGGTCACCCATCAAAGACAAAAAATATTTACCAATTTCACCTTAGGACGGATTGTTGTTCAGAGCATGAAGCGCCAGCATCAACAGCAAAAAATAAATAGCCTAGCCTTTGTCATAATGCCAGATCATTTTCACTGGCTATTCGCCCTACAAAAAAATACCAGCCTTACAGAAATTATGAAAACTGTAAAAGGCTCATCAGCCCGTAAAATTCAAAATATACGCAAAGAACAAGGTGAAATAACAAATAGCCAACCCTTATGGCAAGACGGCTACCATGACCATGCAGTTAGAAAAGATGAAGATATACAGAAAATGGCAAGATACATAATAGCCAATCCACTAAGAGCAGGCATCGTAAAATCAGTAGCAGATTACCCCTTATGGGATGCAATCTGGCTATAGCAAGAGCAATCGCGGCCAAATAGGCCCCTCCTACTGCGAGCCGAGGTAGGGGGGGGCTATTGGCCGCGACCGAAACAAAATAAAGATGATTATACTCATCTTTATCTGTCATTATGATAGTATTGATGAATATATCCATCAAAAATATAAAAAAGTGAAGTGAATAATTTAGACACAATCAGCCAACAAATACGAATACTGCGCAAACAAAAAGGCTGGAGCCAGCAAAAATTAGCAGAACTATCAGGTTTAGATCGAGCTACAATAGGTGCATTAGAACGCAATAATTATTCTGATATAGGTATTCGCAAGGTCCAACGCGTACTTGGGCTGTTAGATAAAACGCTTACTTTAAAAGATCAAGGTTTACCTACATTGGATGACTTGCAAGCATTGAAGGATGAAACGAACTAATGGCTGAAATTGACGTATACATGGCAAGCCAAGTGACGGGGCGATTAGCTAAAGCTGATGGGAAACATGTTTTAAGCTATCACTATAATGCAGCAGAAGCTTTGTCGCTGACCATGCCCATGCGAGTCGAAAGTTATAGCTATCAGGACTTGCATCCAGTGTTTCAAATGAATTTGCCTGAAGGACATTTACGCCTAGCGATAGAGCGTGCAACGGCCAAGCAATATGGTAGCAATGATTTGACTATGCTAGCTGTGATAGGGGCGAATCAGATCGGTAGAATTGCTTATACAATAGCGGGACAGCCATTAATAGCATCAGAAAATACACCGCCAGATTTAAAGACATTACTAGGAAGTAATGATGCTGCTTTGTTTGATCAGTTATTAACACGCTTTGCGTCAAGCTCTGGGGTTGCGGGTGTGCAGCCAAAATTTTTATTAAATATGGCCAATGAGCCATTAACAGAAATTAAAACCAAAGCCAGCTTAATCATACAAGCTTATATTGTAAAGAGTTGGGGCAAAGAATGTCCCGAATTAGGTTGTAATGAATATGCCTGTTTATCATTGGCTCGGTATGCTGGATTACAAGTACCAGAAACCTATCTAAGTGATAATGGCAAATTATTAGTAAGCAAACGCTTTGATCTAAACACTCAGGGTGAACCCTTAGGTTTTGAAGATTTTTGTGTCCTACAAGGAAAAGGCACCAAAGAAAAATACGATGCCAGTTTAGAATCTTGTGCCAATACCATTCGTCAATTTGTTTCACCCCAGAACCAACAACAGGCGCTCTATGATTTTTTTAAATTAACACTGGTCAATATACAACTGCGTAATGGTGATGCTCATTTGAAAAATAATGGCCTTATCTATCCACACCTAAAGAATTACAAACTAGGCCAAATGCCAGAAGTTGAGCGACAATTAGCCCCAGTATTTGACATTGTTAGCACAGTCCCTTATTTGCAAAATGACACGATGGCATTAAGCCTGACAGGATCTAAACGCTGGCCAAAATGGAAAGTGTTACAACAATTTGCCACCCAACACTGCGGCTTGAACAGCAAACAAATTGAACAGACAGTTAACGAAGTAGAGCAAGCAGCAAAACAAACTATACCGCTAATAAGTGACCTAGCCCAACAGCACCCAGAATTTTCACCCATTGCAGAAACCATGATTAAACTATGCAAAAAGTAGGAGGGGCCTATTGGCCGCGACCGAGACAAACCAAGGTCAAGAGTAGTCGTGCCAAGCCACTTTATATCATCCAAGTAAAACAATCAGGAATCTCAATATACTCACTCTCAGACCTTAACCAAGCAGTCAAAGTGTTGATATGCTCAGGCAAATTAGTTTTATCGCGAATAGCGCATTCCCAAATCACGGCCACTCGCCAGCCTTGTTTTTTTAAATTAAAATAAACCAATCCATCTTTTCTTATGGATGCATTAAATTTTTTTGCCCAGAATTCTATGTTTTGTTTGAGGATACTGGTTCATTTACAGTTCATATGTCTATACAAGTAACAACCATGAACAAAACACAGGTTGCAGTCGAAAACTCCACTTAATCAGAGTTTAGTTCACCGCGATTTTAAAAATTAGCGTTATAGTTTTTAATAGCATCTTTTAATTTTTGATTTGGCTCAGGTGGATTTTCTAGTATATTAAAGAATAGCTGCGCATCCTGATTACTAAGGCGATTTGATTTATCCTTTTCAAGAATGCTCTCTGCTTTTTCAAGTGCTGATTGCACTAAAAATTGATTAAGCGTTACACCTGTTAGATCAGCAGCGGCAAATAATGTTTCTTTTATTTGTTCACTTACTCTGGCTGTAATACGCTCATTATTGACTGGCATAATGCTTCTCTATTTGACATGATATATTGGCACCATAGTTGGAGCGCAAAAAACTGTCAAACTTATTATGAAATAAGCTTGGTTTAAAATAACAACTAACTCAAAAGTGACTTGTATGGCATCATATTTAGTATCAGAGTTCAAAAGATCCAATAAATTAAGAAAAGAATGAATGAGTTTTAATAAAGCATGAAGGATGCTACTAAAATAGGAATAAAAACATGCAAAATATTAAAGATTCGTTTATCGATTATCTAAAAAGTCAATCGCCAGCAACTAGTGGTAAGCCTAATTCTTATGCTAAAGCCATGGAGGTAATTGAGGATGTTTTTTTTGAAAAAACATTTTCAGATACTATTTCAATATGGGATTTTATCAATAGTGAAAATGTTGAGCAGGTTTATACTTTTGTAAGAGAGCAACAAAATAGTGAAGATGGTATTTTTAAAAATTACAAACCTGATTCATATTGGAAAAAGGGGTATTGTTCAGCTGCATTAAAAGAATTTGGTGTTTTTTTAAATACACAGAATGTAACTCTACTTCAATCTAATAGTGTTGCCAAAGATTTCAATATTCTTGAATTTATTGAGATATTGGATATAGCCAATATTTTTTTATCAAAAACGCTTCCTTTTCAGTTCATCTCAGCCTTACAAGCCAAACCCTTCATAATCCTAACAGGCTTATCTGGCTCAGGGAAAACTAAACTTGCTGAAGCTTTCTCTTTATGGGTTTCGGAATCTGAAAAGCAATATTGCATGATTGCGGTAGGTGCAGACTGGACAAATAGAGAGCCTTTACTGGGTTTCCCCAATGCGCTTGAAGAAGGGAAATATATTACCCCAGATTCAGGCGCACTGGAGCTAATTATCCGTGCAGAAGAAAACCCGACTAAACCTTATTTTCTGATTTTAGATGAGATGAATATGTCTCATGTAGAGCGTTATTTTGCCGATTTCTTATCGGCTATGGAATCTACAGATCGACTTATTACGCTTCACCCTGATACAGATGATTGGCAGGACTGTAAAATACCTGCAACGCTTAAATTGCCAGAAAACTTGTTTATTATAGGGACGGTAAATATTGATGAAACTACTTATATGTTTAGTCCTAAGGTGCTTGATCGGGCCAATGTGATTGAATTTAGAGTTTCTAAAAATGAAATGGATGCTTATTTTGATGACCCCAAACCTTTGAATATGGAATCTCTTCGTGGTGCTGGGGCGGCAATGGGGCAGAGCTTTGTCGCTAAAGCAAAAGAAAAAGGGCTGGTTGCGGCGAATCTTAAGACAAAGTTAATGCCTTTCTTTGAAAAGTTACAACAAGCTGGCGCTGAGTTTGGTTACCGTACTGCTTCAGAGATAAGCCGTTTTGTGGCAATTTATACTGAGTTGGCTAAGGATAGCGGGATAACTGAAGACGATATTGTTGATGCGGCTATTATGCAAAAATTATTACCTAAGCTTCATGGTTCACGGAATAAAATAGAGAAAATTTTGAAAGCGTTAGGTCGTTTATGCCTTGTTGATCCTGAAAAAGATAGTTTTCAAGGCAATATTAAAGAAACAGATATAAAATACTCTCTTTCATATCAAAAGCTTAAACGGATGCATGAGCGAGTGATGGCTGATGGGTTTACCAGTTTTGCTGAAGCATAGTTCAGTTTTATTGGGGTAGGAGGGGCCTATTGGCCGCGATTGCTCTTGATCTTGTTTCGGTCGCGGCCAATAGGCCCCTCCTACCGTGATTTTTAGGTATATGATGCAATCTTCTTATAGTGTTGATGTCGTTAAAATTAAGCTGAATAGGGATGAGTTTCTTCTCATTAATCCCGAGAGTAGTATTGAGCAAAATACCTTGCTTGAATATACCGATGAGCAGGCGCTTGAACATGCTGAAGAGTCAGTTCAGTTGTTAGAGGGTGGGGCTTATGAATATGAATTGCCTAAGGGATATAGCTTTAAGAATATTCCTGGGATTGTTCACCCATCACGACGAAATAAATACCGAGGACGAATTACACCTAATATTTATGTGGGCCGGTTAGCGCTAACCGTTGAACATGCTGAATATGAAAGTATTGATGTTGCTGTGGAAGTTAGATCTATAAAAGCAGATTATCGTAGTGAATACCGCAAGATGCTGGAGGATATAACCGCAGAGTGTACTGAATTACTGATGTTGCATTCATCGCCAGTCACTCAAAAATTTACCGTGGATTATGACGGGGATTCTGCAACGTTGTATCAGCGATTTGCTTTTGTTCAGTCTATTGTTGATTCTGATGATTTTCGTAATGCGGTACACCGAATTATTTCTATGCCTGTGACGGCGTGGAGTCATCAAGTGGAAGACGTGGATATTCGTCGTTCTCGGCGTATTGGTTCTAAACAAATCCGACAAATTGCTTCTCGTTCTGGTCGGATAAAGCTACCACAAAATCATGCTTTATCTGCCAAGCTAAATTCTGTGCCTTCTTGCTTATCAACAGAAATTAAAATTGATACCGTAGATACAGCTGAAAACAGGTTTGTAAAATATGTATTAAAAGAGTTTGCTCGGTTTTGTGGCTCTATTTGTCTGCATATTGAAGCAGAGTATTCAGACCCTAAAAAACGACCTTATATTTATCAGGAAGCTAAAGCGCTTGAGATACGTTTCTCTGAATATTTAAATCATAATGTTTTTTGTGAAGTGCAGGCAGCAACCTCTTTGCCGTTAAATAGTCCTGTTCTTCAGCGTAAAGAAGGCTACCGAGAAATTTTGCGTGTTTGGTTAATGTATGACCTTGCGGCAAAACTGCTGTGGAATGGCTTTGATAATGATGCTTATCAGATAGGAAAGCGAGATGTCGCAACTTTATATGAATATTGGTTGTTTTTTAAATTACTGCGTTTAATTGAAAATATTTTTAATGTGGATGCAAAGGAAACCAACGCACTGATTAAGCAAACTAAAGATGGGCTAGGTTTACAACTGCAAGCAGGAAAACATACGGCCATTAAGGGTGAGTATCACTATAAAGGGAGAGAGCTTTGTATTCAGTTTAATTACAACAGAACATTTGGGCATTCAGATTACCCCAAAGCAGGGAGCTGGACACAGCAGATGCGTCCTGACTATACCTTGTCTTTATGGCCAAAGGCATTCACTGAACAAGAAGCAGAAGAGCAGGAAATTATTGTTCATATTCATTTTGATGCGAAATATAAGGTTGAAGGCTTGGAGTATTTGAGCTCGGATGAGAATGTAGATTTGAGCGAAGAAAAAGAACTGCAGAAGCAAGGACGATATAAGCGGGCAGATTTGTTAAAAATGCACGCTTATAAAGATGCTATTCGCAGAACTGTAGGGGCTTATGTACTTTATCCGGGTACTGAGTCTTATCGGCGAAAAGGCTTTCATGAAATTGTCCCAGGATTAGGGGCATTTCCTGTTTCACCTTCAAATAATGCGGATGGTTTAGAGGCTGTTGCTGATTTTATTCTTGAGGTAGTGAGGCATTTTACTAATCGGGCGTCCCAGCGGGAGCAATTGTCTTATCATCAATATGATATTCATAAAGACGCTAAAGCAGATGATGTGCATGAGATGATGCCTGAATACCTTGCATCAGCTAGTAAAAACAGGGTGGCTCCGCCTAGTGAAGTGACGGTTTTAGTCGGCTATTATAAGGATGAGCAGCAATATCAGTGGATAGAAAGCCAGCATTTATACAATATTAGAGTGGGTTCAAAAGGTTTTAAGTATGGTTCAAGTGAAATTGCTGCCAAATATTTGTTACTTCACGGAAAAGGGGAGTTGGAAACAGCTCGATTATGGGAGGTTACTGGTGATGCGCCTGAGATTATTAGCAAAGCTGACTTAAAGAATAAAAAAGCTTACCCAACTAACCCAAGTAGTCAGTATTATCTTCTTTATAAACTTAAACCGATAAAGGGAAATGTTTTTGGTGGGAATAAGTGGGATATAAGAACTTTGTCAGGGTATGTCTCAGGGCGAACATCAGCCATCCCTTTTGCAGTGACATTAACGGAGCTTTCCAAGGCAATTGTTTATTAATTCAGCTTAGCTTAATCGTGGTAACGATAGTAATTGTTATACCTATAATAAGGAAAGTAATAGGGAGGATGTGGATAAAGGTAAACTCGGTTATCTATTTGTTGAAGTTCTGGCCAGATATGGATGTTTTCAAGTGTTAAAAGCGGGAGGGTTAATGTTTTTTTGCCAATTTGTTGTTTTATCTCACCTGATAAAATACCTGTTACGGTGATTTCAGTGCCTTCTTTATAAATAGCGGGGTCTAAAAAAAGAGGGCTGGTGATAGCAAATCTACCTTCTGTTTTTCTATCTGTTTGTGGTCTGCCATAGCGATTGATGGGGTAAAATAACAGTTGAATCTGGCTTGAATCTTTTTCATTAACGACATTAATGACGGTGCCGCCCCAGCGAAATGCTTGGTTTTGATAGTTGGCTATATTGCTTTGGACTGTGCTTAAGTGTAAATTTGAATAAGTATTGCCACGCATTGGCTTAGGAAGTCCTGAGCAAGCATTTAAAAAGAATAGGAAAGTAATTAAAAGCCATTTCATTTTATTGTCTCTGCTGTCGAAGGTTATTCAATAGACAACAGGGGGTGGCAGATAGTTCGAGAGATGGGGCGAATATAATAAAAAGGGGCTTTGTTAGTTTAGTCGCTAAAGCCCCTAAATGTTTGCTTTACATGGACATTGAAGAGCCGCATTTTCCTTCGCCACATTTAGCTTCTTTGTTTTTATCTGATGTGCTTGGTGCTGGCATGGGTTTATTTCCCGCACAGCTACCTTCAGCTGTTTTTTCTTCAGAGCCTTTTTGCATAGCTGAGCCACATTTTCCTTCACCACATGCGCCGTCTTTCATTTTTTCTGAGCCGCTGTCCGCTTCTGCTGTTTGCATGTAACCTGTTGACAATTCTGTTATTGAAAATGGGTTTTCATCGATATTTAAGTCAGTTTTAGCTTGTACAGCAGTTGATGCAAGACCTGAAACAAGCGTGCTTCCGATGGCTATAGCTAAAGGTGTTTTGTTTGAATTTTTCATGATGATTCCTTTTTTGAGCAAAATAAATTGAATTTATAAAGTTAGGCCAATATGCCCGCTTAAATATAAGTCGGAAATAAAGTGCTAAGCTTACAGAATAATATAAGACTTTGCTAAATTTCTTTGCCAGAAAATGGCAAGGTAAAGGGAGGGCTAGAGATGGTGCAGAAAGTAGAGCGATATAGGCCTTTCATCAGGAAGATGAAAGGCCTATCTGTATAGCTTATTCGAAGTTGTTATCGTATCTTTTAACAGCTTGTAATGCAGCGGCATTTGATTCAAGCGTAGTTGATGCGCCTGCAAGTGTTAAATGGTCAGTTTCACGGCTTTTTAGAACCAAAACTAATGTGACAGAGATGATAGTCATAACAACTAAAATTTTCGTAAAGTTACTTTTTTCTTCTACTTCAGCCATTTTATAATCCTCGTATTGTGTTGTTTTATTTACCCTTTCCTCAAAGGGGCGCAAGCTAAATAATTAGCTTGCTTGTCGATATTTATTTTTATTTTTTCGACGGTTCTATTTGAACATTTTGATAAATTTATGTCAAAATAATTATGCTTTTTTATTGAATAGATTGTTTCTTATATTGAAACAGTTGCTGGTGGTTATATTGTTAGTCTTTGTTTTTAAAGGTTAAGTAGGTGTTTTTTGTTAAAAAATAAATTAATAGGAAAAAGCGAATGTTTGAGATTGCAGAGTTAGGACATGCCGTTAAAAAAGATATTTACAATAATCAGGTGCCTGAGTTACGGACACAATTGTTGCTGGCTCAAGAAAAGGTTAAACAAAGTCAGTTTTCAGTTGTTATTTTAATTTCAGGTGTAGATGGGGGAGGTAAGGGAGAGGTTATTAACCTGTTAAATGAATGGATGGATCCACGCTATATGCGGACTATCGCTTATGGGCAGGCTTCTGATGAGGAGCGTGAAAGACCCAAGTTTTGGCGATATTGGCGGACGTTGCCTGCTAAAGGGTTGGTGGGCCTTTATGTGGGGTCATGGTATAGCGAACCTATTTCAACCCGAGTTTATGACAAAATAGATGATGCTCAATTGCATCAAGAGTTAATGCATATACGGCAGTTGGAGCAAGAGTTAATTGATGATGGGACTTTAATCGTCAAATGCTGGTTGCATCTTAAAAAGAGTGTGCAGAAAAAGCGATTAAAAATTTTGGAAAAAAATCCTGATACGCAATGGCAGGTCACAGAAAAAGATAAGAAGCACCTGGCAATGTATGATGATTTTGTAAAGGTGGCTGAAAATGTATTAACTGAAACAAGTACGGGTGATTCGCCCTGGTTGATTGTCGATGGCTCAGATATTCGTTATAGCAGCTTAACGGTAGGTCGACATATTTTAGATAGGATTGAACGGCATATTCATTATCGAGAGAGTGAGAGCAAGACGGTTTCATTTAAACAAAAGCAGTCAGGGAATCGCTTTCAGCAGAATTTGCTGGACTCGCTTGATTTATCTTTAAAGCTGGATAAAAAAAGCTATAACAGCGCTTTGTCAAAATATCAGGGGCAATTAAATAAATTATCTCGACAGGCTCACGAGATGAAGCGGTCCAGTATTTTAGTTTTTGAAGGATGGGATGCAGGAGGTAAGGGGGGCGCGATCAGGCGCTTAACGCATGCGATTGATGCACGGAATTATCAGGTTATTCCTGTTGCAGCCCCCACAGATGAAGAAAGGATGCATCATTATTTATGGCGTTTTTGGCGGCATATTCCACGAGCAGGGCAAGTGACTATTTATGATAGGAGTTGGTATGGCCGCGTTTTAGTGGAGCGTGTCGAAGGTTTTTCTTCTGAAAAACAGTGGAAACATTCGTATTCTGAAATTGTAAATTTTGAAGAGGCGATGGCTGATCATGGCACTTTGTTATTAAAGTTCTGGTTACATATAGATAAAGATGAGCAATTAAGACGATTTAAAGAAAGAGAAAAAATAAGTTATAAGAAACATAAGATTACAGAAGAAGATTATCGTAACCGAGAGCAATGGGATGAATATAATATTGCGGTTAACGAAATGGTAACCCGAACCAGTACCCAGAAAAACCCATGGATTATGGTTGAGGCGAATGATAAAAAATATGCGCGGATTAAGGTTTTAAAAGCCTATTGTGAGCAGATGGAGAGAATGCTTGATTCTTAAGGAGGCTCTGATTAAGTTGGTTAGAATTTAGCGTATCTATTTAGTGTATTAATTAAAAACGATGACGTAGGAGCGTCCGCCCTCGGCGCGATTGATAATGGATTATTTTTAGAGAAAGGAGCATTGTTTTATTCGCGCCGAGGGCGGACGCTCCTACAGATTGCCGCTATTCAAAGACTCTGAATAGTTACGGTTTCTTAAGCTATAATGCCCCAAGTTATTTATTATCAAAAAGAGAAGAGTTAGCGTGCTGAAAGTATTTTATTTGAGTTTTTTAATAGTGTTTTTTTCTGGGGCCATTTCTGCCCATGAAGGGTCTCATGGTAATGATGAGTGTCTGCTGAGCGTGGGTGAAGTTGAACTTAGAATAAATGGATATCAATTTAAAGGTAGAGACCCTGATAAACATTATTGTCGTCATTACCCTCATTTGGGACAAACAGTTATTAAGGTTGATTCATCTTCTACTGACTTAACAGGGATGGGAATAGAGTTGCAATTATTACAACGAAACTCATGGATGGGGTTATTGTTAAATTCAGATGATGCTTATACGGTGGTTAAGCAAGTGCCTATTCAGTATTTTTCTAAGCAGGTTGTATCAATTGATAGTGATATACAATCACGAGATATACATGCTATTAAGATACGCTTACATGCGGTAGATGGTTCGATAACAGAAACGCAGTTTGGTTTTTTTGTCGGTGTTCCGTTTGCTTTGGTGTTGGTGGGTGTTTCTGTTTTACTGCTGATCTTTATTAGTGTTGTTTTTTTACAGCAGTTAAGAAAGGCTTAATTCTACCGCATCATTCCTGCATTTCCTTAGCAGGAATCTATAGTCAGCAGAAATGGATTCCCGATACAAAATTCGGGAATAACGCGTAATATAAACAACTACAGTTTGTTTGATTTTTTAATCGCGTTCTTTTTGGTCAATAACAGCGGTTTAAAAGGGAGCAGCATTAATTTTATAAACCCTAATTCTTTTTGCTCTCTATATCCGGCTAAACCAATAGCTAGGGTGGTTTGCGTTTTTTCTGGTTCGGCGATATAGGTTTTAAATAATCGATCCCAAAGCGAGATAGAAAATCCATAATTACTGTCGGTTTCTGATTGTACGGTCGAGTGATGAATACGGTGTACATCAGGTGTAATCACGACCCAGCGCAATACCTTATCAATTTTAAGCGGTAGATTAATATTGCTGTGATTAAAGGTAGCCGTCGCATTAAGAATAATCTCAAAAGCAATAACGGCCAGTGGATTGGCGCCAATCAAATAAATAATGGCCACTTTATAGGCCATCGAAATGATGATTTCTAAGGGATGAAAGCGTACAGCAGTACTGGCATCAATTTCTATATCGGTATGGTGGATTTGATGTAAGCGCCAGAGTAGTTTCCATTTATGGGAAATGACATGCTGACAATAAATAGCTAAATCAAGAAACAGAATCGTTGCAATAATGCTTAACCAGACTGGCGAGGGGAATTGGTTTAGTAGTCCCCACGAGTGATTGCTCGCATTGACCGCACTTAAATAAGCAATACCTCCAACAGTAAAGCGCATTAACAGCATATTAAAAACAGCTAAACCGATATTGATAGGCCAGCGTGTTAATCGAGGTGTTTCCTGTTGTCTTCTGGGGCTGAAGTATTCCCAGCAAATCATTAGCGTAAAAACACCTAGTGCAACAGATAGACGAATTATATTTTCCAAAATAGACCTCTTGAATAAAGATTAGCAAGAACTTCAGGCTTTTCACCGAAGAAATAGCGTAAGCGGATGCTCCACATGAGTAATATTGTTTTTAATACACCAAATTTTTCCCAGCGTCGACCCGAGCTAATAACTTTGGCTTTAAGGCAGCTTGGCGAATTGATTTTTTTTAAACAATGACAAAGATGAATATCTTCCATTAAGACTATATCCGCATAGCCGCCGACTTTCTCAAATAATGCCCTGCTAATAAATAGTACCTGATCGCCAGTCGCAATACCCGTTAGTCGTGAGCGCCAATTCATAAGCTGCGAAACTACTTTAAGCATCATCGGTTTTCCGCTAAGACTAATATCAAACCGCCCCCAATGGTTATTATCTGGTTTAATTAAGTCTAAAGCATTAATAGGAAGGGTGGTATCGGCATGTAAAAAAATAAGCATCCTGCCTGAGGCTTGTTTAGCCCCTGCGTTCATTTGTTTGGCTCGACCTGTCTCTGATCTGATCACCTTATCGGCTAAGGGGCTTGCCAGTTTAACTGTATTATCGGTACTGCCACCATCGGCAACAATGATTTCACATGCGTTCCGAAAGGCTTGTAGTTTCAATAAGCAGGATTGAATGTTATCAGCCTCATTCAAGGTCGGAATGATGATTGAATAATTCATTCACTTAGCGGTTTAAATAATTCAGTTAGGTCATCTGATGTTAGTTTTAAGGCGTTGTCTTTTTTACCCCCGTTATAAATACTATCAGCCAGTGCTTTTTTCTTTTCTTGCATCGCCAGGATTTTTTCTTCCACAGTATTTTCAGTTAGTAATTTATACACAAACACGGGCTTATCTTGGCCAATACGATGCGCTCTATCGGCAGCTTGGGTTTCTGCCGCTGGGTTCCACCATGGGTCATACATAATCACGGTGTCGGCTTCTGTCAGATTTAAGCCCACACCGCCCGCTTTTAAACTGATAAGAAACACATCAGCATCCCCCTTTTTAAAGCGTTCTATGGCTTCATCACGTTTTTTGGTTTGCCCCGTTAGTTTACTGTATGCAATTTTTCGGGCATTAAGCTCTTTCTCGATTAAACCAATCATTTTAGTAAATTGAGAAAAGATTAGAATACGTCGCCCCTCTTCTAATTGTTCGGGTAACATTTCCATTAATAAGTCTAATTTAGCCGATTCAGTGACTTTTTTAGCTTCAGTTAAGGAGAGTGTACGAGGATCGCAACAGGTTTGGCGCAGCTTTAATAGAGCATCTAAAATTGTAATGTGGCTACGAGCCAAGCCTTTATTAGCAATAGCATCGCGGACTTTTTTCTCCATACTGATACGGATGGATTCATAAAGGGCGGCTTGTTTGTCATACAAGGGAACTGAGCGAATAATTTCAGTTTTAGGTGGCAATTCAGTGGCCACTTCCTGTTTAGTACGACGTAACATAAAGGGCTGTATGCGTTTGGATAAGCGTTTCCCTTGTTCTGAGTCGCCATGAATTTCAATGGGGGTGCGATAGGTTTTTTTAAAGAAGGCGTTATCGCCTAAAAAGCCAGGCATCAGAAAATCAAATTGCGCCCATAACTCCCCTAAGTGATTTTCCATTGGGGTGCCTGTTAAGCATAAGCGATGCGTGGTTTTAATTTCTCTCACTGTGCGAGCAGCTTGGGATTTCGGGTTTTTAATCACCTGAGCTTCATCTAAAACAAGGTAATGGTATTTTTCCTTGATTAAGGTTTCTTTATCTCTAGGTAGTAAGGGGTAGGTAGTGAGTACTAAATCAGCCTCTTTAATTTTATCAAAATGTTGTTTTCGGTCGGTCCCTTGTAGCGTAAGGACTTTTAAATCTGGGGTAAATCGAGCGGCTTCTCTGCGCCAATTACTCATTAGACTGGTCGGGGCAATAATCAGGCAAGGGCTAGTCATTCGCCCCGCTTCTTTTTCCAGTAATAAATGGGCTAATGTTTGAACCGTTTTACCAAGCCCCATATCATCCGCCAAAATGCCAGAAAAATTATATTCAGCTAAAAATTGTAACCAGTTAAGGCCTTGTTGTTGATAGTCTCTTAAATTGGCATTAAGCCCTTTTGGGGTAGCAACATCTGCAATTCCTTTAAAGTTTTTAAGTTTTTTTCCTGTTTCAAGTAATTTTTTACCGCCATTAATACTAAAAATACCATAATTTCCTGAATCAATATCAGCCAGGGTGGCAGCATTAAAACGAGATAAAGTAAGGGAGCCATTTTCATTCAGTGATGCGCTATCAAAAAGCTCGTAAACAATATCAAGAAAGGGCTTTAACTGGCTTGAGGGGATGTTGATATAGGTATGATTACCTGCAGGGATGCTCAGCATTTCGGGTAGATCCCCCCGATCATATTCCTCTAGAGCAGGCATAATCAACGGTAATAAAGGCATGGATTTACCATTCACATTGACTTTGAAATTCATTTCAAACCAGTCATTATTACTTTCGTCAATATCCGTTTGCCAGTCTTCAGCTGTTTGGAAATTGAGCTTAAAGTTGTCATCCGTTTCAATTATCCAGCCTTGTTGTTCTAATTGAGGAATGGTGTTGTGAATAAAGTCAGCCCAGCGATTGGCGCTATCAATAATAGAGCCATTGGCAGGGCTAAGAAACATGAGTTCTTTAAGGTTATTAAGTTCGGTTGGACTAAAGCCTAGTTCAGAAAGGGTATTAAAGGTATTGGCTTCTGTTTCAATATCTCGCTGTATGCGAAAGATGCCTTGATCCGTTTGAACAATGCTTAGGTGCTCAGGTATATAGGCTGAAATAACGACTTCATTGTAGATGAAGTTTAGTTGAATAAAATGGGCGTAGTGAGTCGGGTTTAGTTGTACGCCAAACAAGGTGAGTTTTGGCGTTGGGGTGAATCCCGATAAATCAGCGACCTCAACTTTTTTTGGCGCGGGTAAAGGAATAGAGGGGAACTCCAGTGTTAAACGCTGGCTAAATTCATCTACATATTGTTCGGGGACAGGCGGCATAGAAATGATTTTTTCTAGTTGCTCATGGGGTAGGTTTAAACCTGTGATTGCGCCTATTAGGTGCTGTTGCTGGTCAAAGTACAGCGGCGGGTCTGTTCGTATTAAGCGGGCTTCTGGATCGATTTTTAAATGCAACTCGTAGTTCTGTTTTTGTTGTTGCCATAAAAATTCAAGTGTTCGTTCATCACCTGTTTGAATCGAAGGGGATTGATGAGACTGCCAAAATAAGCGACCGGTTTGTATTATTTTGGATAAGGCTATAAATCCTGCGCTACCAGAAATTTCAGGCGTCCCTTGAAAGGTAGATTGCAGTGTAGAAAGTAGCTGGGCTATTTCTTGATCAATCGTTTGTATATAGCTGGTATAGCTATAGCTGTAACGCAGATTATTTAAGGTGGTTTTTCGGCCTTTATTGAGGCCCCCTTTTTTATTCTCTTTGGTGATAAAAAAATCTAAGGTAAAGGTGTAAGGCGTTTCGCCTGGCATTAATATGTAAGCAATAAACTCTTCATTTTTATTAAATGTAATAGGGGGTGTATCAAAATTGTTGAGCCATTCTAAACAGGAAGGCTGGGATGTTATTGAATTTATCGCCTGGGAGGTGTGTTGCATATATTCCAGGCAAGCCGCTGCAATATGTTTGCAATTAAATTGCAGTGGACAGCTACAATCACCGTCAATTGAGACGGAAGAATAATCTTTCCGCCAATCGATTCGAATAGATTGGTCGTAAATATTATCGCCACTACCTTCGATTGCTGATCTAAAAATCGTATAAAAAGGTTCGTCATGATCAATAAATATCCCCATCATGCGTCCTTCATTAAAATACCGTTTGCCTCGTGAATAATAGGTATCACCACAGGCGTGCTGGATATCGGATTGAAGGATTCTTTTTTTATTAGACATTTAGATAGTTTGTTTACGTGAAAGGGCTGTCTCTATAATTATAAGATAGGTCTTGATGATAAAAGCAATTACTTTGCACTAAAATAAATATCCCCGTAATAGGCAACCGCATCACCTTGAGCATTGTCTGTATCAGTCATCACAGCGACCGCATCAATATAACGAATGTCCTCCCCAAATTGTGATTTTAAGTCTTGTAGAATATTACGTTTTTCTTGATACCAAGCCTGTGTTTTATCATGACTAGAGCGCAAAGCAATCATCATGGCACTTTTACCAGCGAAAGCATTGGGCCAGATAGTATGTTTAGGGGTGTTGCCCGCCCATACATAGTTAATGGCTTTAGTTTTCCAAAATGCCCAGCCACCACTCACAACCACATAAACTCTCGCGCTGTAGTCGTCGCCCGATTTACTTTGTTCATTTAAAGGGGGTAAACGATGATCGATACGCCAGCGCCAGTTTAAAAACGGGGTTTTTTGTAAATCAATCCGTTGTTCTTTAAATAACCCGGAGGCACCTGAATGGCTTTCTGCTTTTAAAACCTGAGTGTTTTTTAATTGAATTAACTGATAAACAGTCTGGCCTGAAAAAGATTTGTTTTTCCAGCCTGTCAGTTTGCCTGATGAAAATTCAGCAATCGGCACGTTTCCTTTTTCTTGCGCAAAGGTGTTAGAAGATAAAGCCAGAAAGGCAAGGGATAAAATGCAAAAGAATAAGTGTTTCATATTTTTTATAAGACGTGTTTTTTGATAATAATAAGTCGGACAATTGGAAAAAAGCTTACGAAATAATTATCGCAAGGGGATTTTAGGTATTGAACCAAGGACTCTGGCCGATAGTATAAAGCGACTCGGCTACCCACAAGCGTCAGCCCATTTCTAGAGACAGTATGGGTAGTAACGAACAGGCAACTATTAATGTTGGCGCATCCGTCCTCGGCGCGAAATAAAATGGCTATGTCACCGTTAAGTGTGGGTTTTGTTAGCTCTTAAGCCCTCGCCCCAGGCGGGGCGAGGGGCGTTAAATAATTCTCTTCTTCAAGTTTTATTTTCTTTTTAAAGAGATATAAAGAATAGGGAATAGAGAGCCTTATTTTTATTCCCCTCACCCAACCCTTGTATGTTTAAAGTAACTGTTAAAACTAGTTTTTTATTAGAATAGGATTTCTATTAAAAAATGATGTGGTAGACCGACAACCCTCAGGTTCTGAGAAACCGTGGGAGAGCGAGGGTCGCCACAT
>Ga0209395_1000329_pt1 | contig 71051 bp, 62 predicted proteins | sample GOMGulsemesocosm_3_FD_184635 | JGI IMG/M metagenome (GOLD analysis project Ga0209395, IMG submission 184635) | Methane-oxidizing microbial communities from mesocosms in the Gulf of Mexico - GOM9D Gulf of Mexico (SPAdes) (version 2) | ecosystem: Environmental > Aquatic > Marine > Cold seeps...
CCCCCGCTATTTATCGCCTTAAATTTTAAATTGACCAATGAAAAAATCAGGGATGATTTTTTAGTATTTGCCGCAGGCGTAGCCATGGATGGCGAAGTTAGAGCAACGCAGGAAGCCAAAGCCGAGATGCGGATCAAATACGGTATTGAGGAGTCAGTTTATCATTTAAGATCAGCGATAAAGTAACGGGTCGCCTTTCTTTTGGATACGCTATAATCCATTTAAACGGAGAAATTTGATAGCACATCAAAAATGCTCTAAAGTTTTAATTATTCGCTTAAATGGTCACTTTATTAGTGGAAATGATACTAGTCGGACAATAAATTGATATGGAAAAAGTAATAAAACACATTGTCATTGTCGGCGGTGGTTCTGCGGGATGGCTTAGTGCCGGCACCATCGCAGCAGAACATCTAACCGACAGTTGCAATGGCATCAAAGTAACACTCATCGAGTCACTACAGGTCAATACCATCGGTGTCGGCGAAGGTACATGGCCATCGATGCGAAATACCTTGCAACGGATCGGCATTGAAGAATCAGAATTTATGCACGCCTGTGACGCCTCATTTAAACAGGGCTCAAAGTTCATCAATTGGCGTAATGACAACGAGACTGAGTTTTACTACCATCCCTTCATGAGCCCACAAGGATATGAACACCAAGATCTACATCATGCGTGGCAAACAATCGCCCCACAGCGCCCATTTTTTGATGCCATCAATCACCAAAGCCAAGTCTGTTTAGCCGGTCTTGCGCCCAAGCAACCCGCTACTCCGCCTTATGCTGCGGTCACTAATTACGGTTATCATCTTGACGCCCTAAAGTTTGCCCAACTGTTACAACGCCATTGCACCACTAAACTTAAGGTTAACCATGTTGTTGCTCATGTCACTGACATTATTAACGATCAAGACGGTTACATCCGTGAAATCATGACCGATAAAGGGCCCATTTCAGGGGATTTATTTATCGATTGTAGTGGTAGCACGTCACTACTATTAGGTAAACATTACGGCATCGAATTTATCAGCCAAAAACATATTTTATTCAATGATAGCGCGCTCGCGATCCAAGTACCTTATGACGATGCTAATGCCCCGATTGAATCAACCACCCTTTCAACGGCACAATCAGCGGGTTGGGTTTGGGATATCGCCCTGCCCACGCGTCGCGGCATTGGTTACACCTATTCAAGCGCACACATCAGCGATGAAGACGCCCTGCAACAACTCAAAGATTATCTAACGCCAAGTATCGGCGCTGCACAAGCCGCCGTGATTACGCCACGAAAACTCAGTTTTGAACCGGGTTATCGCGCCAAATTTTGGCACAAAAACTGTGTTGCTATTGGCATGTCATCAGGATTTATAGAACCGCTTGAAGCGTCAGCATTGGCGATGGTTGAACTGTCGACCGCAATGATAAGTGAGCAAATGCCACGTAATCGTGTGCACATGAGCATCATCGCTAAGCGGTTCAATCAACGCTTTAGTTATCGCTGGGCGCGCGTCATTGAGTTTCTAAAACTTCATTATGTCATTTCTCAACGTCAAAACAGCACCTATTGGCGAGATAATAGGAAAATCGAGTCTGTTCCACAAAGGCTACAAGAACTACTTGAACTCTGGCGCGAACAACCACCAAGTCGCTATGACTTTGTGCAACATCAAGAGATATTCCCATCAGCGAGCTATCAGTACGTTTTGTACGGTATGGACTTTAAAACGCGCCTTCCGATATCCGATACGCAATCGAATCGAGGCGATATCGCGCAAAAACTGGTATCTAATAATCAACAACAAATCACACAATGCCTTGCTGGTCTTCCCACTAATAGAGAGTTACTTGCGCATTTGACCAAGGAATTTAGCCATGAATAATAAAGTCACCAATGTAGTGATCGCCGGCGGCGGCACCGCAGGATGGATGGCCGCTGCCGCGTTCTCCAAGCTTATTGGAAAAAGCCTCAATATCACGTTGGTTGAATCTGACGAGATTGGGACTGTCGGCGTCGGTGAAGCTACCATTCCGCCCATTAAAACCTTTCATAAGCTACTAGGCATCAACGAACAAGAAATGATGCGCGCCACTCAAGCCACATTTAAACTAGGGATCGGCTTTGAGAACTGGGGGCAACAAAACGACAGCTATATTCACTCCTTTGGTATCACCGGTAAAGAGTGTTGGGCAGGCGAATTTCACCATTTTTGGCTCCATGGTTTACGCAAAGGACATAACCGGCCATTCGGTGATTATTGTTTCGAATTACAAGCCGCTAAGGCGGGGAAATTCGCATTATCTAAACAGATGCCTATAAACTACGCCTATCATTTTGATGCCACGCTATATGCCAAATACCTTCGCCAGTTTAGTGAAAAACTCGGAGTTACCCGTAAAGAAGGTAAGATTGAACAGGTGCTAAAAAATCCTGACAACGGCCACATCAGCGCCTTAATCTTGGCGAATGGCGAACGAATAGACGGTGATTTTTTCATCGACTGTACCGGATTTAAAGGTCTCCTCATCGAGCAAGCCCTACACACCGGCTACGATGATTGGTCGCATTTGTTACCCTGTGATAGCGCAATCGCGGTACAAACCAAAGCAGTGGAATCACCTCGTCCTTATACCCGTTCTATCGCAAGAGATAGCGGTTGGCAATGGCGTATTCCGCTACAAAACCGCGTAGGAAATGGTTTAGTCTATTGCAGTAAATACTTAAGCGATGAGCAAGCTAAACAAACGCTCCTCGATAATATCGAAGGCGAAATGCTCACCGAACCCCGAGTGATAAAATTCAAAACAGGCCGCCGCCGCAAAGGCTGGAACAAGAACTGTGTTGCGTTAGGATTGTCCAGCGGTTTTATCGAACCACTAGAGTCCACCAGCATTCACTTAATTATGTCCGGCGTTATTCGCCTGATGCGTCTGTTCCCGTTTGATGGCGTTAATCAAGCGAGCATTAATGAATACAACGAAAAGCTCGACAGCGAGCTTAATGCGGTGCGTGATTTCATTGTATTACACTACAAAGCGACCCAACGTAGCGATAGTGAATTTTGGCGACATTGTAGTGCGATGGAGATCCCTGACTCGCTCCAGCATAAGATGGCTCTGTTCGAACAAAGTGGCCGGGTATTTTTAGACGATGGTGATATCTTTAGGGTCGATTCATGGACCCAAGTGATGTTGGGCCAAGGCATGATGCCACAGCAATATCATCACATTGCCAATATCATGAGCGATAATGAACTCAGCCAATTTCTTGATGGCTTAAGTGCATCGATCAACAAAGCTGTTGAACAACTGCCAAGCCATCATGATTTTATAAATCAATATTGTAAATTTTAAAATGCCTTGTATTAGAACGTATCAAGCACTGACGACCACCGCCAGTGCTTGAAAACTAATAATTAGAAAATTGAATCTTCAGTCTTGGTCGTCAACAGCTCTAACACCTTCATTCCCATGTAAGAATTACCCTTTCGGTTCAAGCGCGGACTCCACACGGCCACCGCATACTTACCAGGATGCAACGCGACAATACCTCCACCAACGCCACTCTTTCCCGGTAAACCAACCCTAAACGAGAACTCACCGGCTTCGTCATAGAACCCACACAACTGCATCACGGTGTTGATCCGCTTCGCTTTGCTCGGGCTAACAATCATTTCGCCAGTAGACGTATCCATACCGTTAGTCACTAAAAACATAAAGGAGCGGGCTAACTCCCGACAATTCATTTCAATTGAACAGAGACAAAAATAGAGATCTAACACCTCTTCAACATCATTATGAATATTGCCAAAATCGCGCATTAAGTAAATAAGCGCTCGGTTTCTATCACCTTTACTACTCTCCGATTCCGCCACAGGTAGATTGTATTGCAAACTTGGGTTATTCGAAATCTTGCGAATAAAATCTAGCAGTGCAGTTTTGGGTTGTTTTAAATAACTAATCAGCACGTCACACACCACAATAGCACCGGCATTGATAAACGGATTACGCGGAATTCCGTGCTCAACTTCAAGCTGCACTAAAGAATTAAAGGCTGTGCCTGAGGGCTCAACACCAACTCTTGACCACAACTTTTTGCCGATTAACCGAATTGCTAACGTCAGTGAGAATACTTTTGAAATACTCTGAATTGAGAAGCGCTCTTCACTATCCCCTTGATAAAAATTCTCGCCATCTACATTCAACAAGTGGATGCCGAGTTTATCAGGATCGATTTCTGAAAGTGCTGGGATATACGACGCCACAACACCCGGATTTTCAATCGGTTGTAGTTCTAAAAAGATATCGTTAAAGACGGTTTTATAGTTAACATTTTTCATCGGCTTACTGCTTCGGGTTGTCGGGAGTGTTATACCAATTACATTAATTAATTGATCACTTGTGCTGGTTAAAATAAACGATAGCTTCGTTGCTTTCAATCCCAATAGCCAGCTATTGCTCAATCAAGCGCCTCGCTTTCCTGTATTTTTCCTACGCACAACAAGATCACATATTTAATACAAATGGTATTAGAAATAGGCGCAGAGTCTATCACGCGTTAAGACACCACCCCAGCACAAATATATTTTTATGCGATATGGCCAATAGTCTAAATTAAACACAAAAAAAATGGCAAACCTTTACAGGCTTACCATTTTTCAGAATTTGATTTTTAACTCAGCAATAGAGTTAAAATATCACTGCTAATTAAAGAGCAACGATATCGTCAGCTTGTGGGCCTTTTTGACCTTGGCTAACAGTGAACTCAACTTTTTGACCTTCGATTAAAGTCTTGAAGCCGTCACCAGAAATAGCGCTGAAATGAGCGAAAACGTCTGGACCAGAAGCTTGCTCTAAGAAACCAAAACCTTTAGATTCGTTGAACCACTTAACGGTTCCTTGTACTTTATTTGACATAATAATAATATCCTGTAATTTAATTGAATTTGCCTTTAAAAGACATGCATAGCGTAAAAACAGACTAGCACTTAGAAACTACAGAGCGTGGTATTATTAATAAAACAACGAAATGGAGAATGTAAACAAAAGGCTTTCTTTTTTTGCTGAGACCTACTTTATAGAATCTAAAATGTAAGTCAAGCGCTACATTGAAAATATACAAACAAAACGCTTAAAAATCTACCCATTGCTTAAAATTAGCTGAACAAAACTATTTAAACCCCAAAATACGGCGTTTTCATTAGGGTATTACCCCTCATAATTAGTCTGTAAAATAGTATTGGCGTTGCCGATTAACGGCAACGCATACCATCTAATTGTTTATGGACAATCAATCGCCCAGTGAGCCTTAACAGCTTTCTTAGGCTGTAATTTAATGGCTGACAATGCGATCCCCAGCTTGCCAACAGTGCCAAGCGTAAACGGTGACACTATTTTAGCCATATCGGCACCCGCATTATTAAAGCATTGTAAATCAACGGCAACTGTTTGCCATGAATCTATCGCCATAGCGCTTAGTTGCTTAGTGATATCTACGGGTGCATCACATGCGTCGTGCTCACAACTCATCGCTAGCGTCACGTTAGCTGTCGGCGGTTTGATTAGCTTAATCGTTGTCACTAATACGCTCCCCGCCTCGTCAATGGCGCGGAGATCTTCCGGGAAATTACTAATTAGCTGATAACTCGCTGCCGCGCTGCCATCAAACGTTAATAGTCGTGCATCCTCTTGAACGACCTTATCGATAGCCTTAACACTCAAGGCACCGAATGTTTGTTGGCTAGATTCGATCACTTGTCGTTGCTTACCCGATGAGATAAAACTACGCCATGGTGTTTTCGGTGCACGTTCAAATAGCACCACCGGTGATGCCCCATTTGTACTCGCATCCACGCTCTCATCAAGCGTATTGCTAAGATTTTTAATGTCGCCATAGCCTAAGCCATACCCATAAGTAAACAATGGCTTGTGGTTTTCGCTATAACTATCACCGCGATTGATCATGGTCTGGTCACGATGACTCGGCCAAGAAAATGAAAGCTTACCGGTAATAGGGTAGTTCACCTCGCCATCAGCTTTTGCCATAATCACTTGCGCGACACCATCACCCTCGGTGCCGGGTAACCAAGCAGCGACAAAGGCATCACTGGCGTTAAGCTCTGCATTAACCCACATAGGCCTACCGCTAATAAACAATGAAACGACGGGAATACCCTGCGCTTTCAGACGTTTTAATAACGCCAAATCGCGTTTATTACCACGTTGATACTCAAGATTATCTATATCGCCATGCCCTTCGGCATAAGGATCTTCACCGAAGACCACGATCGCAACATCCGGTTTTTTGGTAAATGAACCATCGACACTCAAGTTTGCTTGACCACCCGCTTGACGTGCAACTTGTTCAATACCCTGATAAATCGAGGTTGCGCCGGGGAAGTCTGTATTCTTATTTCCAGTACCCTGCCAAGAAATGCTCCAACCGCCCGCTTGTTTGCCAATATTGTCTGCACCATCGCCTGCTACTAAAATAGTCTGTGTAGGGGATAACGGTAATAGTTGGTCATTGTTTTTTAACAATACCAATGATTCACGCACCGCTTGTCTAGCAACGTCACGATGTTGGGCATTGCCAATTATCTCAGTCTTCCCTGAAAGTAGTCGATTCGCGGGACTTGGCTTAGTAAATAAACCAGCGCGGATTTTTACCCGTAAAATACGGGTTACGGCATCATCAATACGTGATAGCTCAATATCCCCGGCTTTTACTTGCGCAATTAAATTGTGATAAAGCGGTTTCCACGCGGCTGTTGGCACCATAAAGATATCGAGACCAGCATTCACCGCTTGGACGCAGCTCTCATTAGTACAGCCAGCGACTTGGCCGTGGCCATTCCAATCCCCCACCACGAACCCGTCAAAACCCATACGCTCTTTAAGCACATCGGTTAATAGGTATTTACTGCCATGGTTCTTTTTACCATGCCAACTATTAAACGATGCCATCACCGATTGTGCGCCTGCCGTTAACCCACCAACATAGCCTTGGGCATGAAGGTCGAACAACGCTTGCTCACTCGCGATATTATCCCCCTGATCGTCGCCTTTTTCAGTGCCACCATCACCGATAAAATGCTTAACTGTACTAATCACCCGGCTATCACCAAGAAAATCATGGTTAACAGTGCCTTGCAATCCTTTCACAACAGACGCGGCATACGAGCGTACTATTTCAGGATCTTCTGAATAACCTTCATAGGTTCGTCCCCAACGGTCATCGCGCACCACAGCAACGGTTGGTGCAAATACCCAATCAATCCCAGTGACCATGACCTCTTTGGCAGTGGCCGCAGCAATTTGTTCCACTAGCGCCGGATTATTCATCGCACCTAGGCCAATATTATGAGGAAATAACGTCGCGCCGATAACATTGTTGTGGCCATGTACCGCATCCGTACCCCACATAGTTGGAATGGTTGAGCCGTCAATGCTGTCGTCGATTGACGCTTGATACATCGCCTCGGCAAGGTTAATCCAATCGGATGCAGGCGCTTTCTTATCCGCTGTCGGGAACGAACCACCGCCGTTAAGATAAGAACCAAAACCATATTTCCGCATGTCTTCAACGGTAATATCACGGATTTCCGGTTGGATCATTTGTGCAATTTTCTGCTCCAAACTCATTTGTTGGAGTAATGATTTCACCTGTAATTCAATTTTAGGATCTTGTTTCACTTTAATATCAAGCCGAGGCCACACCTTTTCGAGGTCACCTATTTCAGCATTTTTCTGTTCGATGGGAGCTTGTTTAATCTCAGAACGTTCGGCAGTGCAGGCACTTAATAGCACCATCGACACTGACACAGTAAATAGTTTTACAGAGTTACTTTTCATCTTTCTACCTTAATTTAATCGTTGTTCTTATACTTACCCAAACGGCGAGCAACCGTTAATAAAATTTTACGTTGCGCTAAATCAGAGGCGTGGTCGCGATCACACCTTATTTTTCGTTCCCCCTTAACTTCATCATAAATAAGTTGACCTGAGGATAAGAAAACACTAACCTAAATGTAAGCGCTTTCATTACATTAAAAACTAATCGTAAAACAATAGCAAGCTTAACCAATTACATTTAGTAGATATCAACTTAGTTATAAGGTAACACCATATGCAACATCGCTTAACTCTTCCATCTCATTCGCCAATGCTCAACAAAAAATTTGTCTTTGGCGTTGCGACAGCATCATTTCAAATAGAAGGTGGAGCAAATAGTCGTTTACCCTGCATTTGGGATATTTTTTGTGCGACCCCCAACAAAGTCGTCGACGGCTCAAATGGCGATGTTGCATGCGACCATTTCAATCTTTGGCGACAAGATGTTGAGCTAATTGATTATTTAGGAGTGGATGCTTATCGCTTATCTATTTCTTGGCCGCGCGTCATTACCCAGTCTGGCGAATTAAACCAGGAGGGCGTTGACTATTACATAGCGATATTAAACGCGTTAAAAGCGAAAAACATTAAAGCGTTCGTCACATTATATCATTGGGATTTACCACAACACTTAGAAGACAATGGTGGCTGGCTAAATCGTGATACGGCGTACAAATTTAGAGATTATGTCGAGCTAATCACTACCGCATTTTCAGGATTAGTGCATTCTTACGCGACATTAAACGAACCCTTTTGTAGTGCATTTTTAGGCTATGAAGTCGGCGTGCATGCGCCAGGTATTGTTGGTAAGGAATTTGGTCGTAAAGCCGCGCATCATCTATTGTTAGCACACGGTTTAGCGATGCAAGTACTACAGGCTAATAGCCCTGAGACTCAGAACGGCATCGTGCTTAACTTTACGCCTTGTTATCCAGCAACCGATAGTGCTCAAGATATTCAAGCAGCAAGTTATGCCGATGACTATTTCAATCAATGGTATATTAAACCACTGTTTGACAAAGAGTACCCAGCGATTAATGCCCAGCTTCCCGCTGACTGTCAGCCTGATATACATGATGGCGACATGGATATCATCAGCCAGCCACTGGATTTTCTCGGGATTAATTTTTACACCCGATTAGTCTATCGCAGCGATGACGTTGAACACTTTGTACAACTTGACCCACAAGCCCCGTTAACTGATATTGGCTGGGAGATATACCCTAAAGCATTTACTGAGTTGCTCGTATCTCTAGATAGCTTGTATCAATTGCCACCAATTTACATTACTGAGAATGGCGCAGCAATGGCTGACAAGTTCGAAGATGGCGGCGTTAATGACACTGACCGCGTAGCTTATTATCAAGCGCATTTGAACGCTGTTGATACAGCGATTGAACAAGGCGTTCGCGTACATGGGTACTTCGCGTGGAGCCTAATGGACAACTTTGAATGGGCTGAGGGATACCTTAAACGTTTTGGTATTGTCCATGTCGACTACGATACTCAAGTACGAACGATTAAAGCCAGCGGACACGCATATAAAGCATTAATCAGTAACCGATAATAAAAATAAAACAAGGGCGTAACAATGACTAAATTGGGGTTTGGTGAAAAAGTAGGCTATGCGATGGGTGACGCCGCCGCAAATCTTGTGTGGCGTGGTGCATTAGCCTATTTAGCGGTATTTTATACCGACACATTTGGTTTAACCGCTGCTGCCGCCGCGATGTTATTTTTAGTGGTTCGATTGTCAGATGGCGTTAGCGATATCATCATGGGCATGATCGCTGACCGCACAGATACTCGATGGGGTAAGTTTCGTCCTTGGATAATAGTCTCCACCCCCTTTTTAGCCGCGTTGATGGTGTTGTGTTTCACCACGCCCGATTTGAGTGACAATGGTAAGCTTATTTATGCCTACGTCACCTATATCGGATTAACGCTCGCCTACACCATGAACAACGTCCCCTACTCCGCGCTGATGGGCGTGATGACCAGCAGTGATACCGAACGAACTAGCCTATCTGGATTTCGTTTCGCCGGCGCGTTTGGTGGCGGGCTATTAGTGATGGGCTTTCTACCCGATTTAGTTGCCTACTTTGGCGCAGGAGATGATGCCCAAGGTTATCAATACACGATGTATCTTTTTGCAGGCTTATTGATGGCCCTCATGGTCATCACCTTTGCCACGACCAAAGAGCGAATTACGCCAGCGGTTGATAAAACAACCAACCTTAAGAGTGAGCTCAAAGATCTCAGTAAAAATTTACCTTTTATTATTCTGCCGCTGTTAGCAATTACGTTATTTTTCTATTATCGCGACATCTACAGTGGTGCGTTTTTCGTTATCGTGATGGTGTTTATGACTTATGCGGTCAAGCGGTTGCTCAAGCATGATAACTCGGATGTCAGTGCGAGTCAGCGTGATATTCTCGATTTACTCACCAACAAACCGTGGCTAATTCTGTTGGGCATTGGTTTCTTGACCATGATGTTCAATGGCATCAAATATGGCGTGATCGCGTATTACTTCAAATATCAAGTGAGCGATGAGCTAATGGCGGGTAAATATTTCATCGCCTTGTTGATTATCTCAATCCTTGGTGCACTCTCCACCGATTTTCTGGCGAAGAAATTTGGTAAACGAAACCTGTTCATTGGCTCTCTTGTTATCAGTGGCTGTTTTACCGGCGCATTCTTCTGGGTGCCAAACGATAACCTAACGGCGATATTCACTTTAGGCTGTGCCGCCGAATTCTTCGCTGCAATGATGCCGACCTTATTCTTTACTATGTTAGGTGATTCTGCCGACTACTCGGAATGGAAAAACGGCCGCCGTGCAACAGGATTAGTTTATTCCGCCGGCACCTTTGTTCAAAAAACCGGTGGCGGTTTCGCCGGTGCATTAGTGCTGATAGTGTTAGCGAGTTATGGCTACGATGGCATGGACAAAACCACTATCGAAGGGTCACTACCAGGCATGCAATTATTAATGAGCTGGATCCCTGCTGCATTTGCCTTTGCCGGTGCGATATTGATGATATTTTATCCATTATCTAGTAGTGACAATAAGAAAATCAGCCAAGAGTTAGATCAACGACGAGCGGCGCTAGTGAAGCCATAATTAACATGTTAACATTTCGCCAATTGAACGGCGAAATGTGCAACTAGACAACGGAAAATCAATCACAACATGGCAACCATATACCAAGTATCAGAGCTGGCAGGTGTCTCTTTAGCAACCGTTTCACGGGTGATGAATAAGAACACTAAAGTCAGCGCTAAGACCACCGCTAAAGTATTGGCGGCCATGGAACAACTCAATTATCGTCCCAATTCTATTGCCCAATCACTGGCGTCTAATCGCACTAATAGCATCGGTGTTATGGTCTCTGAGCTTGATGGCTCATTTTTCGGCCAAATGATGGCTGGCATCGAAAAAACCCTGCGCCATGCCAATAAGCACATCATTATTACCAGCGGCCACAACGATGACAAACTAGAGCGTGAAGGAATAGAATTTCTCATTAGCCGTAATTGCGACGCACTAATTCTACATGTCGAAGCGGTGAGTGATGAATATCTCATTGAACTGTGCCAAGGCGAGACGCCCGTTTATCTGATCAGTCATTTCATCGAGTCACTCAAAGATAAATGCATCACGCTAGACAATGAAATGGGCGGCTATTTGGCGACTAATGCGGTACTTAAACAAGGTCATCGACAGGTAGCCTATATTGCGGGTCCTGAAAATAAAGCGGATCCTCAGGCACGATTACTCGGTCATAAACGCGCACTGGCAGAATATGATATTGCATTTTCGCCAGCATTATATGTTGAAGGTGATTTTAGAGATATTGGTGGTAGTAATGGTATTAAACACTTTTTAGATAATAACATCGAGTTTACGGCGTTGGTCTGTGCCAATGATGAAATGGCCTCTGGCGCCATGACCTACGCACGCGAACATGGCTTAACCCTACCGCAAGATTTGTCGGTTATCGGATTTGATAATGTATTGTTCGCCCGTCATATCCACCCCAAACTAACCACCGTGGAAAATCCAGTCTATGAAATGGGCACTATGGCAGCGACATTAGCGCTAAGAGATGTTTATAAAAAACCCGCGAACAACATTATTCATCACTTTACGCCAACGCTGATTGAGCGTGACTCAAGCATTACTAAAACGTGAGAGAGGGAAACTAATGTCCCTCTCTCACGTTGTTTACTTTTCGGTTAATTGATACCAATCTATTTTTCGAGTCGCTATCATTAACGTGCTAAGTACCACGAAGACAAAGATTGATCCCATCAGCAGCGCAAAATCTTCAGCAATCAACAAGCCAAACAAAATCAGATAGAGCGTTAATATGCCGCCGCCGAATAATGCGCCCAGTTTCATTTCCCCTAACACACCACTAATGTAAATAGTTAGTACGCCGGCACAGCTGACACTGGAGATTAAATACGCTAAATCAAATTCAATGTGTTCAGACAGCGACAACAGCAATAAGTAAAACAATGCCATCGCAATACCGACTAACGAGTATTGAATCGGGTGAATCGCGAGCTTTTTGAATATTTCGAACAACATAAAGGCAAACAACGTTAACAAGATAAACAATTCAGCGTATTTAATCGCCCTGTCCGTCTTTAAGTATTGATTGACTGGATCCACTAACGACACACCCAGCGTTGTACCTTCAAGCCCGTCACACTTTTTAGCCTCGATACAATTTGCCATAATGTCTAGTAAATTGGTGGCAAAAAACGTCGTTTGCCACACGGCATTAAAGCCACTTTCACTTATGGTAGGTTTATGCGGTAAAAAATTACCAACAAAGTTCGGGTGTGGCCAATTTGAACTCATACTAACCGTGGTTTGTTTGCCCACCGGAATAAATTTAAGCCGTGCCATTCCTTGAAGGTTTAGCGTCATATCGAACTGCAATGTCGATTGTTGTTTTAGCCAGTCTAGTCCGATCGCCAGATGTGCACCACGGCCTAACTGACTGATCCCTGTTCCGGGTTGTAACTCAAAGGGCTTTTTGTTTAACGTGGCGGTTAAGCCATTCTTGATGCCGCGAACATCGGATATAGCCATCACCATATCAACCTTGGTCAACACCGCCTCATCATCTTGCCACCAGTTTATTGGCACGTTAAAGTGGCCAGAAAGATGATTATCAGATTGATAAGTTAGCGCTTTGTAGATCCCAAGATGGCGATATTGGGTGTCAAGCTCACTCGAGACATCGTATCGCTGGGGTAATATCACCTGACGAAAGTATGTCTTCACTTCACGGCGCTTGGTGGTGTTATCTTTAGCATCAATGACCTGTTCGACATGCAATTGTTCAAACGTACCCACTAAGATGGGCCCGATAACTGTTTGTTCGCCGCTGCTACTTCGCGCAATATCTCGCTGTACGTCTTCTTGGAGAGCTTGGCGCTCATCGACTAACCCGCCAATCACCGCCAGCCCAGAGACCAACACCACCAACAATACCGCGATTGCTATAAGCTTCTTACTAAAATTATTCATCAAGAATATCCTTTATTAACTAATGTAAGGATATTGTACGAGTCGGAAATGGGTTCTATGTGTGTTTTGTCTGGGGTTTGTGTGTGGCACGAAAATGTAACGACGCGCATACGCCGTGCTCAACATTAGCGATGATTAGTTTGGCATGATGGAGTTGTGCAACTTCTTGTACAAAATTAAGCCCAAGTCCAGTGCTTTTCCGACCGCTGCTAGGGCGTGGTAAGGAATAGAACCGCTCACATACTCTTGTTAGGGCATAATCTGGGATCGGTTGACCGACATTGGTGACGCTCAGCGCCATACAATCATCACTCCAGTAATTGGCCAGCGCTATTACGCCAGCGTGAGGGGTAAAATCAAGCGCGTTCTCCAGCAGATTAAACAATGCCTGTTCGAGTAGAAATACATCGCCAATCACTTCGCTGTTTGGCGCTATGTTCAGTGTTAGGTCTATTTCTTGCTGCGTTAATCTTGCCAACAAGGATTCGACAACGCGATTGCACAATGCGTCAATGTCGATAACTTGCTTATTTTCCAGTGTTTGCTGCTGTTCTACCACTGACAAATTAAGCATACGGTCAACCAATTGCTGTACCCGAATACTCTCCAGCTCAATATTATGGACAAATTTTTGGCGATCAGCTTCTTTTAAATCGCTTTGAAGGATCTCACTAGCACCGCGAATAGCCGCCAGCGGACTTTTTAATTCATGAGTCAAGGTTTGCACATAGCGCTCTGCGTAATTTTTACCTTCTAGCTGCTCACGCATCTTAGCCAGCACTTGCGCCAGATCGCCAAATTCATAAAAGACCCGAAAAGTCGGCGCGCTAATTTTTTCACCCAAGATAACGCCCTGCGCGTAGTCACTTAACCGATTGACTGCGCGCGTTATCCGCCACGCTAACAGCGCGCCAATAAAGACGGCTAATACCGCAAGTAACAGTGACCATAAGATAAGGCGCTGTTGCGAGCGTTCGATAAAGGGTTGCATCGAGCTATTGGCTTTCGCGACGGTGACCACACCAATTATCGTTTGACCATCTTTAATTGGCGCAGCAACATGCATGATGGTAGACAGGTCATCGTCTGGGTTTAGCTTTGTCGAGCGCGCACCATATTTACCACGCAGGGTTAAATAGACATCATTCCAACGAGAATAATCTTGGCCCAACGCTTCGCCACTTGTGTCGAGTATCACGATGCCGTCACTATCGGTAATATAGACACGATGAGTCGATTGCAGCTTGTCGAGTCCCCATATTTTTACGTTGGGTTTGTCAATAGTAAAGGTACGTAATAACACGGGATAGCTACTGGTTGCGAGCGTACCAGCCCTAACATCCTCGCGCACCATCACCGCCAGTAAATTAGACATATCAACCAATGTTTCTTCCATGGTTTGCCTAACACCGGGCTTTATTTCTGAGGTCACTGTATGAATCACAATGTAGCCACAAAATATCACAAACAACACATACAACAGAAAAATCCGCACCCCTAACGGCACCTTAGGCCAACTCATCGTGTTAATCATTTGGTATCTAACCCATAACCGAAGCCCCGGTGAGTTTTAATTAAATTAGCGGTGGCATGACAATGGCGCAGCTTGGCTCGAATACTCTTGACGTGGGTATCAATATTGCGCTCATAACCAATGTCACTGGCTTGGCCACATACTCGTAATAGTTGCTCACGACTAAAGACCTGATGAGGAGAGTTAACCAGGTGTGACAGTAATTTGAACTCGCTAGACGTTAAATTAAGCGGCTTTTTTTCAAAAGAAAAATCACAACCCGAGGCAGCAACTAGTAGGCCATGCTCATTAATTTCGACATGTTGCACGGCACTCTTGGGTATCACCCGCTTAAGTATTGCTTTAACTCGCGCCACCACTTCTCTGGGGCTAAAGGGTTTTGTGACGTAGTCATCGCCACCAATCTCAAGGCCAACAATACGATCGATTTCCTCGCCCCTTGCGGTTAAAAACATGATAGGAAGCTCACTGATATTACGTATCGCTTTGCACACTTCAAAACCATTTAAGTCTGGCAAGCCGACATCTAAGATAACTAAATCAAACTCGTCACTGGCAACGCACTCAATTGCTTGTTGACCCAAACTGACCCATTGCACACCAAAGCCCTGACTCTCAAGCACGTGCACTAAGGTGTCAGCAATAGCAGACTCATCTTCAACAACTAGGATATTATTCATGGTCAGTATTTTCTCTTAATAAATTATTGAACTTGGCTATGCTCTTATCCAGCCGATGCTCAATACGTAACGCACACCGCTAACGATTTTGGTCACTTGATGACAAGTAACATCCGGTCTAAAGAGTTTGATTCGCTTGGTCTCAAATAGGATGTCGTTACAGATAAAATCGCCGCCAGACTGCGCCGTTTTCAGGACGATATTCAAACGATAATGCTTACCGTCTTTCACCTTATCGGTATGCGGTAAAATTTCGCTTTGCGGTGGGAACCGCAATAAATAGCAATCGAACGGCAATGGCCACAGCGCGCGAGCTAACAGCATCTTGTCATAACCTGATTGCTGGCGGCCTCGCTGCCAACGAAACCATTGGCTAAATCGGGACATTATTCTCTACCATGAACCTAGCGTGCGTTATTCTCGCCAATCACGGTAACGTTTGCGTTACCGTCAGCGATACGTTTTAAGGCTTTACGTGCACCGTCAATATACTTTTGCGGTACGTCTTTAGGTGATGACTGGTCGATGACGACGGTGTCCATCATATTCCATTGCTCAATTCTAGGGTCACTATTGCTAGCAACGCCTAGGCTGATAGGGCCAAGGCCCGACATATTAAACTTGAGATAATAGGTTTTCCCTGCTTCCAAGTCGCCCTTCGCAACGCCCCAGCTCCCTTGAACATACACCATGAACGTATGAAGGCCCGGTTCAGCTTGGTATTGCAACAGTTTACCAGCGCTCAATGTACCAATAAATTTATCACTATCCCATGCTTCAACTTTAGCGCCATCGCCAAGAAATACACTGCGCCTAACAATGTTAACCATCGCTTTATCCGCAGGCACATTTCGCTCAAATTGAACCTGTTTCATGTTACCAAGACCAGCACAACCTGACAGACCGAACACTGCAACTAAAAACACCAAACACGATAATTTTTTAAACACGTTAACTTCCTATTTTTATTATTTGAAAAAGATAAGTCATTGGTTAATCTAACAACCAGCCAATGTCTTTGATGATCTTAGCGAGTTCAATACTTACTTTCTTATTTTTGTAGCGATTCTTATTTTGGCTCTCGGTACCGCTCATCGCGAACTTTTCGTTGAGAATAACCGTTAATGTCTCACTCATTGTCTTAATCTTATGTGGCTCTAGGCTCAAAAATGTTAAACGTTGCTGACTGAAAAGCACATTGACAAAATCACTACAAGTGGCGCGCTTATTTTGAAATGAAGCCTGTTGCCACGTTAAGGCACTGGCAACATGAAGTGTGCCACCACTACTCCACACACCCGAATTATTGCTGTGGCTATCGGCAAAATCAATCACAGATTGTTCAAATTCATTAGGTGGGTTTGAACAACCCACCAGCAATAGTAAAGCGACCAATTTTATGTATTTCATACTCAATCCTTGAACAGAATAAATGATGAAGAACCACTAGCAACAACTCAATAAACGACTATCTTCGACCTAATATCCTTAACACGCGTAAAAACAAGTTGATAATATCCATATATAACGAGGCCGCACTATCAATGGCATTATCATAGGTTTTAGGAATCGCATTAGCACGCGCCCAGTCATAACCGATATAGCCACAAAAGATAACCGCAACAACCCAATCTAATATGCCATGATGGGTATTAAAAATGAACCGTTCTATTAATTCAACAATGATCACGCATATCAAAGCAACCATTAAGCCACGACTTATCTTATTGAAAAATGCTGGATACATCGAGCCCAATATCATCATGATAAAAGTAACAGAACCGGTCACCCTGATAGCTTCAAGTACGATATCCGGGTCATATTGACTCACCACTAAGTTGATGATTAGGCCAAACGGCACCACCACTAAGTTGTAACCAATAAAGCTAACAATAGGCTTATTGGATTTACTAAATAAATAAATTCCGAAAAAACATGACGCGAAATAACCAACAAAGAAGATAATGGGATTGATCTCGCTAATCGATTGCGCGGAGATATTTTGAACCATCAACCAATTCATTCCAAAACCCCATATCAACGTCAAACCAATCATGAGGTTATACATCGAGCCACTAATTATCTCATCGTCAGTTTCCGTTCGTTCAAATACACCAGATTCCATTCTTCACTCCAAATAAATATTTTAATATAGAACATTAACATACAGAAACAATCAAGGTAAAAACATACGCTTAAGCGGTGAGTTTCCTGATAAATAAGCAATGGGTCATAATTGGGAATGTTAAAACCTCGCAACAATATCCGCTGGTTAATCTATTTGGCAGTATTGAACTGAGCCCCAATTTAGTCACCAAATTTAACGTTGACAACTTATTCCACAATATATATTACGCTAACTCATACTCGGCGCTTTTGGCGATGCCTGGTACGCCAATGACCTATTAAGCGTGCCTAAGGTCCTAATGCTAATCAGTTAAGGATAAATATTGAAATTTAACGCGCGGCTATCCCCGCTATTTATCGCCTTAAATGTGAAATTGTCCCATGAAAAAGTCAGGGATAATTTTTGAGTATTTTCCGCAGGAAAGATCTGGCTTATCGCCCTAGAATTTCCCATCCAAGGCTTTTGCGATATTCAAGAAAAAGACGCCTTATCGCTGGAGTAAATACTTATAAAATCATTCGGTTTTAAATCATATTTTATTAATAATCACTTAACCTCGATTCAAGTTAAGTGATTGGCGTTGATGACGACAGACAGAGCAAACCACTCGCGAGCCAACGCTAAATCAGATGCTGATCACATTTGTGTCAATTAACACATCATGTGCGCTGGTAACGTAACCGCGCTCCTTAGCTAGCTCTATCGGCAACAACATTGACCCACCGTTAATTACGGATGGAAATAGTATCAATATCACCTGTTATTCCTGTATTATTAGCAATAGACGTTTCAAATAATAAAAGACCCAATGGCAACTCAACAAATAGCGCACGAACTATCAATTAAGCAAATCAATGTCGGCGACGATAATACTGAAAGCGCGTCAAATTCTGGCATAACAGCCAATCAAGGTAACGCTTCCACTAAAATTGTGCTCGCGACAATTAACGCCAAATATATTCACGCCAGCCTTGGCTTGCGTTATCTGTATGCCAATTTAAAAGAATTGCAGCCCAATTGTGAAATAAAAGAATTTGTTATACAGACGCGCCCGATCGACATTGTTGAGAGAATATTAGCATCAAAGCCCACTATCGTCGGCTTTGGCGTCTACATTTGGAACATTATAGAAACCACCAATGTCGTTAGCTTGTTAAAAGTCATCGCGCCAGAAATCAAGATAGTGTTAGGCGGTCCAGAAGTAAGCTATGAAGCCGAAGGGCAACCCATTGTCGAGTCAGCAGACTACGTCTTGACTGGTCCCGCGGATATTAGTTTTTATCAATTATGTAAAGACATCATTAACAACACAACGCCTGAGCAAAAAATTCTTAAATCTAAGCCTGTCGAGTTAGACAACCTTGAGTTGCCCTATCAATATTACACCGATGAAGACTTAAAGAACCGCTTATTGTATGTTGAGGCCTCACGCGGCTGTCCGTTCAAATGTGAATTTTGCTTATCATCATTAGACACTGCGTCGGTGCCATTTGATCTACCAGTGTTTCTTGAGCAAATGGAAACCCTCTATCTGCGCGGTGCACGAAACTTTAAATTTATCGACAGAACCTTTAATTTAAACATTAAAACCACCATGCAAATCATGCAGTTCTTCTTAGACAAAATGAGTGACGAATTATTTCTGCATTTTGAAGTGGTACCCGACCACTTACCAAGAAAATTAAAAGAGATGTTATCGCTATTCCCTGAAGGCAGTTTACAATTTGAAGTAGGGATCCAAACTTTCGACCCACAAGTGCAAGCCAATATCAATCGAAAGCAAAATAACCCTAAGTCGAAAGAAAACTTAATCTGGCTAAAAGAACATACCAATGCTCATATTCATGCCGATCTTATTTTCGGATTACCGGGTGAAACATTCGACACCTTCCGTGATAGCTTCAACCAACTGTATCAATGTCATCCGCATGAGATTCAATTAGGTATTTTAAAGCGCCTTAAAGGCAGCCCGATTATCCGACATACTCAAGCGTTTGATCTGCGGTTTAATCCACTTCCGCCCTTTAATATATTAAGTACCGACCGGGTTAGTTTTGAAACGATGCAACTGATCAATCGTTTTGCTCGATACTGGGACATGATTGCTAATTCTGGTCGCTTTAAACATGCGATGACACACATATTATCTGACAATCCGTTTGACCAGTTTATGGCACTTGCAGAATGGATATATAGTAAGACTGGTCAAACACACCAGATCAATCTTAAAAAACTCTATGAACACGTGTCACAAGCGGTGGAAGCGTTAACGCCCGAGAAACATCAGCTTGTTTTATCGAGCATGGAATTAGACTTTTCCGCGTCTAAATTAAAAGGAAAGTTCGAGACATTGAATCTTTATGCTGGACAGCAGAAAGTCATCACCACTCAAAATAAATTAGCAAAGCGACAACAACAGCACATGAGCTAGGAACACCAAGCCAACGGGTGATAATTCATCAGTTGGCTTACTTTATTGATAACGTGAGCAGCGCCAGTTCAAGCGTTGCAATTAGAATCGTACAAAGAATGATACACCGAGGTTTTGAGTGGCAATATCTGCGATTTCCGTTCGTTCAGCATCAAATGACATCGCTATTCGTTTACTAAAGCCATAGCCAACGCCAACACCGGTTGTTAGCGATACGCCCTTATCACTGAGCTCTTCAGAAGTTAATGCACCCGCTTTCCCCGTTAAAAAAGTAAACTTATTACTCCACGCAATCACACCAACGTGTGCTTTTAAAAATAAACTATCACTCAATGAATACGTACCAACAACACGAACATCACCAGATAACGTCTTGAACTTGCCCTGCTCAATCGTGGTTTTAGTGACTTTATCATCCGTACCCGTCGTCAATTCCTTGACCGTAAAGCCTACTTGTCCAAAAGAAGCTAACCCAACTTCAACCGCAACATATCGATTAAACTGATGGCCAGCAAACATCCTATAGCCCATCGCAGACGATTTATCATCATAAACCAATGGCGTTAACTCAGCCGTATCGATTTGGGGTGAAAAGACTAGTTCATCATAACTACTATTTGCTAAACCAATGCCAAAATAGTCAAATTTGTTAATGTCACCAGCCAATACATTGAATGATATAGCACTCAAACCGCCGACAATCGATTTATACAAAAAATTCATTTAGACCCTACGGCACTTGTTAGGCCCTTCGCGAGCCCAAACCAAAAAGCTAACTCAAGGCAAGCCCCTAATACAAAGAACGCAATAGCGCCTGATGTGCTACCAAAAACGTAACATGCCAACGCCGATATCAATAACGACGTTAAAATCAAAAATCTAGCGAGTTTAATCATACTAAAATCCTTTTAATCTGATGTGTTTTATTATAGGGAATATTACCTATTTACCGTAATATTTCAAGCACCGTATCAAGCCTCTTGGGTGATTCTGATGTAATTGGCTTCAGGATAAATCAGAATCAATGTTGCAACTACATTGATAAAGGCCACCTGAAGACTAACTCATAACCCTAGAAAAAATACGCTAATCATCGGTTGCAAAATCCAGTCTCGATTACCTATCAATAAATGTAATTTGCCTTGATTCCTCGCCTAAACACTGCAGCAATCAAGTAACGTTAGCACCGTATCGTCGTGTGCTCGTTAGCAATGAAACATAGCGAATAACCAATGGTGTACATGGTCAAGATTCACCTCGTAGATGGGTCTCGCTCACATTAGATAATGACGCGTTTATCGGCAACTTTAGCACTAATTAGTTAGCTCAAGATAAGCTAACCCTGTCGCCGTTCAAGGGTGATATCTGTTTGCAAGACATAAGGTCGGTTATATGTTTAATAATATAGCGCTTAATGGCAATACGTTTAGGGGCAGTCGTTCGATAGGCTATGACAAGGAGTACGTGGCCGTCTCTACTAGATTTGCCTACACCTTAGGAAATATATCAATAACCTTCGTAATTAACGATGCCAACATATTACGCGCTGACGATCAGCCAACATCCCTTAAGGGACTCACTCGCTTTGGCTCAATTGGACTTTCCTGGCGGCTGTAGCATGATGAGACGACACAGTCATTTTAGTGCAAGTGATATTTGGCAATGAGTCGTGCGCGTTTGGACTCCACCATATTAATCTTTTCAACGTTTGCATCTGTCACCTCAACGAGTTTCGGGTTCATCACCTTAAACCACAGTGTCGGGATATAAGCGAGTATGTACATACCAAAATATCCGTTAGGCAAGGTAGGAAGGTCAGGGAAATGACGCAAAGATTGATAGCTTCTGCTGGCATTAGCGTGATGGTCAGAATGCCGCTGTAGATGAAAGAGCGCCCAGTTTGAAAAGATATGGTTACTGTTCCAACTATGATGAGGTGCGACTCGTTCATAACGGCCATTAGGCAGTTTAAGGCGTTGTAACCCGTAGTGTTCGATGTAGTTAGCCGATGTAAGCTGCCAGATAGACCACAGTGCTGATATCAATAAATAAACAATTACGCTGCTACCTAGCCAAACGATGATACTTAAGAATAGCACGACGCTAACCACCACACTTTGAAACAATTGGTTGTCGATGGTGAAATATGATTTATCGGCTTTCTTTAACCGATCTCGCTCGATGGTATGGGCGCGCAGGAAGCCGCCGGGAATTTCGCGCAGCGCAAATTGATAGATAGTCTCCCCCATTTTAGCTGAGGCGGGATCATTTGGGGTCGCGACGTGTTTGTGATGGCCACGGTTATGCTCAATCGAAAAATAACCATAGGCCGCCGGCGCTAGAACTATTTTGGCAAGCCATTTGTCGAGCGTTGATTTTTTGTGCCCTAATTCATGCCCGATATTAATGCCATGACCGCCAATGTTGCCCGAAATAATTGCGACCGCGACATAACCCGGCCAACTCAATTGATTATTGGCAACAAACCACGCACAAAATATAAACGAGCCAACCACGATTGGTACATGACTCATCGCGACACGGTGATAATAAGGGTCCGCTTCGAGCAATCCAATAACGGCTTCCGGCGGATTGCTGCTGTCTTGTCCCATGACATGGTCGAGCACCGGAAACGCACCATAAAATATAATAAACGCTAGCCACAGAAACAACTCTTGCTCAAACACCATATACAGCATCGGGCCACTAAGGATGATGAGCGGGATAAGTAACGACATAAGCCAAAAATAGCGTTTCTTATCGCGGTAGGTCGTGCCGTCAGCGGCTGTAAAGAGTCCAGCGGTATTCAATGTTACTTCTCCAGTAAACAGGTTGATGACGTTTTATTAAACACTGTTTACTGAACCAAGATAATTGTTGTAACTGACTAATATTCGTCATATTGTGACAATCGCAACTCATTTAAGTAAAAGGATATGCGATGGATCATGAACCGCTCGGTGATGACACGATTGCTAGCGCACCTATTGATTGGCTTAAGCCGTCTATTCACCCTGCGTATGCACGGCTGTTATGTGCTCACTTAGTTAAGCAAGGTATTAGTCTCGACGATCTCTTTAGTGATAGCTCCCTCACTTGGGACACACTAAAGCAGCAAGACTTTATCAGCTTTGTCCAGTTCAACCAGATCTATCGCAATGGCATTGCCCGCACTAACAGCCCCTGCTTAGCACTAGACATCGATTCGATGGCGCAAATGTCTGTCCATGGCATATTAGGCCACGGCGCGTTATCCGCTCCAACCATTGGCCAGTCATTGTCATTAGTTGAAAAGGCGCTTAGCACGCGGATTAAGTTTTTCGCCTTAACCGTTAACATCGAACATGATCAACTGGTGATTGAGCTTGACCAACAAATTGAGTTAAGTGAGCTCGCAGAATTTATCTACATTATGCTGTTGGGATCCTTGCTCGATTTACTAACCAAAACCGCTGGCCAACTATTAAGTCAGATATGCGTATATTTTCCCTTTGCACGCCCGACATATTTCAGCTTGTATCAGGTTAAGTTTCCGCATATCGATTTTAGCTTTTCGAGTCGCTGTTTTACGATTAAGATGCCGGCACAGCTGATTAATGAACCCTGTTTAACGGCTGACGAACTAGCTTACCAACACGCCCTGAATCAATGTTCGCAGTTGCTATTTCATCAATCAAGCGAGCGCCCGTTGGCGCTGCTAATAACGAGTGAGTTATTCGACATTGCCCGCCTAAGCCCAGTTAACTTCCCAACTCAGCAACAAATGGCTCAGCGGCACAACATGTCGGTGCGCACTATGATCCGTAAATTGAAGCGCGAACAAAGCTCCTATCAACGTTTAATGGATGATGTCCGACAGGAGCTGGCGAGCTGGTATTTACATCAGTCTTCCTTAACGATTGAAGTAATAGCACAGCGTCTTGGGTTTCAAGATACCAGCAATTTCTCCCGAGTATTTAAGCGTTGGTATCAAACAACCCCAAGGCAATTTAAACGCCAGCGCGAGACATCATAAGTCGCTGCCATTAAGCGGATTTTAGACATATAGGTCCACAAAAAATAATGCGCTATGATCAATAATCCCGCTATTTAAAATTGGCGGCATCTCATTATCAACATCATGTTAATCACCAAAGGAGTTTATTTCATCCGGCGTTAAATAGCGCCATTGGCCCAGCTCGACGTCGAGTGATAGTTCGCCAATTTTTTCACGGTGCAGCGACACCACACGATTACCAACAGCCATAAACATGCGCTTAACTTGATGGAACTTGCCCTGAGTGAGGGTTAAAATAACCTCTTTGGGCGTCACCACTGTTAAGGTCGCTGGCAACGTCAATTGATCTTCCCCCTGTAATTGAATCCCCTGCTTAAACTTAATCGCCACATCATCCGTAATGGCACGAGACAGCCCTACCCGGTAACGTTTTTCGCACTCCTTAGTCGGTTGCGTTATGTTGTATGTCCAACGCCCGTCATCCGTGATTAGCACCAAACCAGTGGTGTCGGCGTCCAATCGACCAGCAATATGTAGCTCAGACACCCTATCGATATCTATCGTGTTAAATAACGAAGGATAAACGTCATCGACATTCGAGCAAATCACGCCCGCTGGTTTGTTCATTAACAGGTAGCGAAACGGCCGAGGTTTAAGTAACTTTCCGTCATAAGCGATCTGGTTATTCTCATGAACCTGAGTGCTATGGATCATTACCGCACTGCCATTGACAGACACCTGCCCATTGCTAATCACTTGCGATACTTCACTTTTATTAAGTTGGGTGCTTTTACCAACAAATTTATCTAAACGCATGTGAGCCACCGTAAGGAAAAAGGGATATTATCCTCAGTCGTCGACAATAAGCAAGCAGCTCGACATCTTAATTTGGGGGGCGCACAACGTTAAGCAGTTTCATAATATTGGTAGGACTATCGTGCACAAAGATGGGGATTTAAGCCCTAATTCAGGCGTTGAAATAAACCGTTGCTTTTACCACGTCCGTGAAAGCAACCCTTGAGAGGCTTAATGTAGTCACTGGGTGTTTATTTTGGCTCAACCGCTCAAAGCTAACGCAGATTGCTAAGATAACCATCACCAAACAATGGGTTTAGCACTCAACAACAACGCGATCATGACGCGGACACAGTGGCATAGACTGGCGGCAAGTGCGGCAATGACTGGCCACCGGCAAACCAACATAGGGGTGACTTTGTCCATTATGGCAATTCAATCAAGTTTATACCCATGCAGCGGTATCGTTGCAGCACCCGAAAGCAACTGAGTAACGAGCTTTACACTAATTTACACTAAATGGACCTATTATTGCTTATACACCTTGACCACCGCAATGTATGGCTAGTTTTGCCATCACAGATTACGTATAGCGCTTGGTTATTATCTAAGTAATATAACGTGCGGTGATATGTGCCGCCTATACCACGCGCGATCGTAACAACGAATCCAGCGCATCATATAAAGAGGCGAACAATGAATATAAGCGGAGGAATGTCAATCAATCCGAGCCAGATGGCTCAATCGATGCAAGACAAGTTTAAGGTCGCAGATGTTGATGAAAGCGGCGCAGTTTCTAAAGAGGAATTTCTTGCAGCGGCAGAAGAAGATACCAACACAAAGATGCTTGATAAGATGTTTGAGCGACTCGATAGTGATGGCAATGGTGAAATAAGCGCCGCAGAACAACAAGCCATGGCCGAACAGATGGCACAACGAGCCGAAAAAATGGCTCAAATGCAGCAAGGTGGCGGTGGCTCTAGCGACATATTCTCTAGCCTACTTGACAGTTTGTCATCAGATGACGAAGAGTCTAATGCAACAGATTCCTATATCAATCAGCTTAAAGAACAGCTTGCTAGTGGTGAAATGAGCAAACAAGATATGGCTAAATCAATGATGGAAGTTAACAAAAAATACCCCAGGATCAATACCACAGCATAGCGTTCACAACAAGCAGTTTCGTTAATGAAGTGGCCCCACGTTAAGGGGTCACTTCAAACCGTTAATGTTAACGACTTTTCTAAATAGTGGCGCAGAGATAGCGATTTGAACCCTAGTTCAGGCGTTGAAATTAACCGTTGTTGTTACAACACCTAGAAAAGCAAAAAGCCCGTTAACTTTCTCAAGTCAACGGGCTTTCAATATTTAGTGGCGCAGAGATAGCGATTTGAACCCTAGTTCAGGCGTTGAAATTAACCGTTGTTGTTACAACACCTAGAAAAGAAAAAAGCCCGTTAACTTTTTCAAGTCAACGGGCTTTCAATATTTAATGGCGCAGAGATAGGGATTTGAACCCTAGTTCAGGCGTTGAAATTAACCGTTGTTGTTACAACACCTAGAAAAGCAAAAAGCCCGTTAACTTTTTCAAGTCAACGGGCTTTCAATATTAAGTGGCGGAGAGATAGGGATTTGAACCCTAGAACGGGATAAACCGTTGCCGGTTTTCAAGACCGGTGCATTCGACCACTCTGCCATCTCTCCGCAGTTGGTAAGGCGCATATTAGAGAGCTGGCGGCATTTTGTAAAGCGCAATTGCACAAATAACTTTTGACTGCCTACAAATCATCCGCAAGTTGTAATTTTTGACCAAATTGATTGATCGCACGAGGTTTATATCAAGAATAGGTCAATGGTTGCTAAGATATAGCCCACGGTTCTTGCGTATTAGCACCATGGTGTTTATTCTTTGGTTATTAACCCTGTTTTCGACGCACCCTCTAGGAATTTTATGTTTGAACAACTGCCAGCTCTTGATCTAAAAGATAAAGTGAGCGAATTAGAATGGCAAACTCGCATTGATCTCGCTGCCTGTTATCAGCTAGTCGAACACTTTGGTTGGGGCGACTTGATTTATACCCATTTGTCGGCCAAGGTTCCCGGCACTGATTATTATCTGGTGAACGCGTTTGGTCTCACCTTTGATGAAGTGACCGCGTCTAATCTTGTTAAGGTTAATTTAGCCGGTGACATTATTGATGACTCCCCTTTTAGCATTAACCCCGCTGGATTTACGATTCACAGCACGGTGCACAACATTCGTCCCGATGCCCATTGTGTTATTCATCTTCACACCAAAGAAACGATTGCGGTTGCCACGCAAAAAGAAGGGTTGCTGCCCTATTGTCAATATTCGATGTTCTCGTTGGCTTCGCTTGGCTATCATGCTTATGAAGGGCTAGCGGTGGATGATGACGAACGACGTTCACTGAAGCAAGACTTAGGGAGCAATAATCATTTGTTGTTGGTGAATCATGGCGGCTTAACGGTTGGCCCTACCATCGGTGATGCATTCATGCGGATGTATGACCTACAACGTGCCTGTGAAGTGCAGTTGCTTATTCAAGCCAGCGGCCAATCGGCGCATATGGTCGAGCAGACTATCCTCGATAATATTTATGCCCAAGCCAACGTGGTACACAGCGGTTCAACTGGTGGTCAGCTAGCGTGGCCAGCTATGCTAAGAAAAGCCTATCGCATTAATCCAAATTTTATAAATTAGTTAAGAACAATCGGAGCATTCTCAATGAAAGTAACATGGGTAGAAGTATTTGATATTAATTGTCCTGACCGTAAAGGTTGGAACCCCGTCTTTGTGCGTATTCACACCGATGAAGGCATTAGCGGTGTCGGTGAAGCTGGACTCGCTTATGACTTAGGACACAGCGCCGCAGCACATATGATTAAAGAGATGGCAGACGCTTTTCTTATTGGCCATGACCCGTTTCAAACAGAAATGTTGTGGTCTCGAATGCTGCGTGAAAGCTTTTGGGGCTTAGGCGGCGGTCCAATAATCTATGCGGCAATGAGCGCGATTGATACCGCGCTATGGGATATTAAAGGCAAGGCGTTAAAGGTGCCGGTTTATCAGCTGCTCGGCGGTAAGGTAAATGATGAATTGCGCACCTATGCGTCGCAATTACAGTTTGACTGGGATAGTGAATTTAAAGCGCTGTCGCAACCTGAGCAATATGCAGAAGCGGCTTTAAAGGCTGTTGCAGAAGGATATGACGCGGTTAAAGTCGACCCAATCATGTACGACAAAGATGGTAAGACGTATTACGACCGTACTAAGATTATTTCTCGTGGCGAAATGAAGCTTTATCGCGCACGGATGCAGGCTATTCGCGAAGCGGTTGGCGATGAAGTGGATATTATTTTTGAATGTCACAGTCTGCCAGGGGTTACCACTGCGATTCAGCTAGGCGAAATTGCCGAAGAATTCGATTGTATGTTCTACGAAGAACCGGTCAACTACCTAAATCATTCACTGCACAGCAAAGTGGCTGATAAAGTGAAAGTACCCATCGCCGGTGGCGAGCGACTGTATAACCGCTGGGCAGTTCGTCCTTATTTTGAAGAGCAAAGTATTGATGTACTACAACCCGATATTGGTCTGTGTGGCGGGTTCACCGAAACGAAGAAAGTGTGTGATTATGCTGACATCTTTGATATTCGTATTCAGGCGCATGTTTGTGGTGGCCCAGTGGCAACAGCCGCTTCATTGCATCTTGAGACGGCCATTCCTAACTTCTTGATCCATGAGCATCACACGTATGCGATTAAAGCGTGGAACAGAGAGTTATGTTTGCAAGATCCACAACCGGTTAATGGTAAGTTCAAGGTCTCTGAAGAACCAGGTATTGGCATTGAGCTAAACGATGAAATCGTGATGCGCTCACCGCGCCTTGTGATCAAGTAAAGCGATAAACCCGTTGAGCATTGGCATAACTAAGCGCATCAAGCGCTGTTGTGCCTATGCCCAACGCTTGATATTCACGCCAACATTCATCATATGAGCGGCTAAACAAGCACAGCGGAAAGTTGCTGCCAAACATCACTCGCTCAACGCCAAAAGCGATCAATAACAAGTTCACGACGTGTTTTACCGTCGCTTGTTGATAATCTCGACTGACCATTTCCCAGCCAGAGGCCTTAATCATAATATTAGGACACAGCGCTAATCGTTCAATATTAGTTTGCCAACTTGTCTCTTTTCCCACAGGGAAGAAGCAGCCATGACTCAATATAATGGTTAAACTTGGCAGCTGTTGTGCGACCGATACTAACGCCGAAATAGCCTGTTCATCATCGCCACTCAATTGGGTTTCAAACAGTAATCTCGATTTAGCTATCTGCGCTAAGTTGTTGACAACCTGCTCATTAGATAACAATTCATGCGCCCGTTCATCAAAAATATGGCGCACACCCACCACGCTATTGTAGCTATTTAGCGTTTTAATGTCGGTCATGATTTGCTGCGACGATAGCTCTAAATTAATATGTGCGATTGATTTGAATGGGCCACTCACGCTTTGCTCAAGCCATTGTATTTCACGTTGCGGTTGTTCGTTATCAAACCCCGCTTCGACGTGAACGAACCCCATCAATTGGTTGGCGGGATTAAGCACGAGATCCTTGTCTGAAAAATCGCTATTGATCCGGTTTTTATCAGGCCAAAACGGTGGACTCGTTTCCTTTAGCCATTGATAATCGCCGCTTTCTAGATCAAACAGGTGTAGATGTGTGTCAATAATTTTCATGATTAGCCCGTGGTGTAGCCGCCATCAATCGTTTGCAATGACCCGGTGATAAAGCTCGCTTCATCGCTCGCAAGGAAATACGCAAAATTGGCGACTTCTTCTGGCTGACCTAATCGTCCTAACGGCTGGAGTTTTTTCTCTTCCTCATGAACCGTCGCTTTGTCTGCGCCTGACGCCGCGCAATAGTTATCGATGGCCTGATGATAGAGCGGTGTCTCAATGGTGCCGGGACACAGCGCGTTGGCTCTAATGTTATACGATGCATAATCGAGCGCGGTTGTCTTGGCGATCGACGCTAACGCATGTTTGGTAAGGTTATAGGCGAATGAATTGGTCTTGCCGATGATCGCCTGGTCAGAGGCGACTATCACGATAGTACCTGACTGTTTGGCTTTCATTGTTGGCAGCACCGCTTGAATAGCACTAATAGCACCTTTAACATTAATTGAAAATACGCGGTCAAAATCAGCTTGGGTTGTCTGCTCAATATTGGCAGAATGGTGCACGCCAGCATTACAAATCAAACTATCGATAGTCGATTCGTGCGTCAGTATCTCATTCATCGCTTGATTGACACTATCAGCATCACTGACATCACACGTAAGATAAACTCCCACATCACTAGGCGTAATGTCTAAGTTATAAACCGTAAAATCATTGTCAATAAACTTATTAATGATCGCCAGTCCAATCCCTTTAGAACCACCAGTTACCACAGCTACTTTTTTCATATTATATTTTCTTTTAAGTTTTAATTTTTAATTTTGGAGTAAATACCCAAGCCAATTGAGAATTCATGATGTGGTCAAGACGAAAAGCACGCCAAATGTAAGGCGCAATATGCGTCGTCTAGTCATTCAAGACAAATAAATTAAAACGATGCACGGCGGCGCGTTTGAGCGACCTAGCGCAATTCTGGAGACGTTGTTGGTTTGCCTCTTATCGTCTTGCCAAAAAAAGGAGATAGGTATAAACCCATTCTGACCATGTAATAGTGACATGTTTTGTTTTATCCGCCAACAACTTGCGACAACTAAAATATCATTTATGCTCAATTAACTCTTGATTAAATCAACCGTTAATGATTAAGATGGTTAAGTATACCCCTTATAAGTAAATGGTTTATTTTTTTAATGATGTTGACCTAAAGTCAGAGTGTTAGTCTGATAAGGGTTTCATCGGTGTTGTAATATCGAGATATGGTAGTACTGTCCGGAAGTATTGTGGGAATCTATTATTAGCCACAATACATTACCACTTATGTTTAAGCTGTTAGGATTAACCACCTAAGAAGGAAGTTTTCACAAAGTATCAACAAATATCCGAAATCTTATCATTTACACATCAAAAGAATAGTACATCGAACATTGGGAATGTGGCGCTGAACAGTCACAGTAATTTAGATTAAATGGCTCTGATAGCGACGTTATATAGAACAAGGAATTGTTAATGTTAGATACTACTCACGGAAAAATATTGTCCCTTGCGTCATTGATGGCGCTGTCCCTCAGCATCAACCTTGCTGTTAACCTAGTACCATACGCCTCAATTATTCTCTCGATTGCGGTATCAGTGACACTATTAATAGGGCTTTGGCTATCAAAACCTACTACCAAGGCTTCTGAGTATTCGCACGAGACTATTAATGATTCGACTATTTCGATGTCGAACACTAACCAACCGCTGTCAGAGATTTACAGTGAATTGGAGCAAACATTTTCGTTCGAGCGAGAAATCATCAACACTGAAATAAATCGTGCAACGACTTTAGTATCCGAAGCGGTACACGGCATGACTGATTCTTTTCATATGATGAAAAAATTAAGCGATAAACAACATGAGTTATTGGCCGAGTTAATCAATTCAAATCAGGAATATGATGATTCGTCAGGCGATGAAGAATCACTCAACATATCACAATTTATTGCCGCATCGAGTGACCTACTCAATGAATTTGTCAATGTGGTTATCAATACCGCCAAGCAAAGTATAAAAACACTCAATCATATCGATGACATGGTGAAAGAAGTCGACAGTATATTTGCCCTACTAGAGAACGTTGAAAACTTAGCGAGTAGAACCAATCTATTGGCCCTGAATGCGAGCATCGAAGCTGCGCGTGCGGGTGAAGTGGGCAGAGGGTTCGCCGTAGTTGCCGATGAAGTGCGCGCGTTATCGATCAGCTCATCGACACTCAACGAACAAATTCGTGGAAAAATAGATGCCGCTAAACTAACCATTAATTCATTACGTCAATCGGTTGAAACGATGGCATCAGCTGATATGACCCAAACACTTGATACCCAATCAAAAATTAAGGGAATGACCTCTAACATGGGCGATTTAAATTCGAACATGAATACCACATTAGGAACATTAGGCAGCATGAGTGATGATATGGATAACATCGTCGCTACTGCGGTGCGCTCATTACAGTTTGAAGACATGACGGTTCAAGCGCTGCAATCGGTGAACATTAACCTCGATAAATTCAACTCTATCGGCACTGAATTAAAGAATCTTAGCCATAGCTGTGAGCCAATTCAAGTGCAACTAGACCATATTCGAGAAGTCTGTGAAAGTGTCCGCAAAGACACATCGCAACTCAATCAACATCGCACCGTTAATCAAAGCAGTATGGAAGAAGGTGAAGTTGAACTGTTCTAAGATAAACTCTACCGACAATAAGGGCGTATGAGCGCCCTATCACCTCTGTTATTGATACACGAAGATACTTAATTAGTTGATACCTGTTAGGCAGCCTCGTGAAAAATACGATAGAATAACCCCTAGTATTAATCGAATTATTTGATGTAAGGCATAATCAATGAAAAGTGTAGAAGTAAATTTTGATGGTTTAGTGGGTCCCACTCACAATTACGCAGGTTTATCACAAGGGAACATCGCCTCCACCAAGAGCGCGTTGGACGTTTCTAGCCCTAGAAAAGCAGCTAAACAAGGTCTCGCCAAAATGAAGGCGTTGCATGACCTTGGATTAACGCAAGGTGTCTTTGCACCGCAAGAGCGACCTGACATTTATACTCTGCGTCGTTTAGGATTTAGCGGCAGCGATGCCCAAGTATTATCACAAGCGCACAAACAAGCACCAAGTGTGCTCGCGGCTTGTTATTCTGCATCAAGCATGTGGACTGCCAATGCGGCGACGGTGTCACCATCGGCTGATACAACCAATGGTAAAGTGCATTTCACGCCAGCAAATCTCACCAATAAATTTCACCGTTCATTAGAGCCTGAGACCACAGGCAACCTATTAAAAGCCGTTTTCAGCAACGATACGCATTTTGATCATCACCTCCATCTTAATGACAATGAGCATTTTGGTGATGAAGGCGCGGCGAATCACACGCGTTTATGTGGTGATTATGGGCAAGCCGGAGTAGAAATATTTACCTACGGTCGCTCTGCATTTAACCGTTCAATGCCAGCGCCGACTAAATTTGCGGCAAGACAAACACTTGAAGCAAGTCAAGCGGTTGCTCGTTTACATGGCTTAAACGATAACAACGCCGTGTTCGTTCAGCAAAATCCAGATGTCATTGACCAAGGTGTCTTTCACAACGATGTGATAGCAGTGGGTAATCAAAATGTGTTGTTTTATCATCAGCAAGCGTTTCTCAATACCGGTGATTTTATTGCGCAGCTAAAACAACGGATGCCAAATCAATCACTCCATTTCATTGAAGTGCCGACTAATCAAGTAAGCATTCAAGACGCGGTGAATACTTACCTATTCAACACCCAAATCGTGACATTGGATGACGGCAGCATGGCTATTATCGCGCCAAAACATTGCCAAGAAAACCCAGCGGTTAAAACGTACTTGGACACCTTAATCACTCAAGGTACTCCGATTAAGCAAGTAAAGTATTTTGATGTAAACGAAAGCATGAAAAACGGTGGCGGCCCAGCTTGCTTACGCTTGCGCGTAGCATTAAACGAGCAAGAACTCGCAGCGGTTAATCCATCATGTATTATGTCAGACAGCTTATTTGGTCAGCTAAACACCTGGGTTGATGCTCATTATCGAGACACGATTGGTGCCGCTGACCTTGCCGACCCGCAACTTCTTGTTGAATCTAGAACTGCGCTAGACGATTTAACCAAGATTTTGAACTTAGGCTCGGTCTATAAATTCCAGCAATAAGTACTTGCCTATTACGCCCTAATTATTATCACCATAATGATTAGGGCAATTAATGTCCTGTCTTCTCATCCCTGCTCTAAAATTTTCAGTTCACTAAAAAAATTCTTTACATATGGATTTTCGAATATATAATAATTCGTATATTATAGTAAAGCGATAAAAAAATGATCACCAAACGACGGGTACTATTTCTTTGCACCGGCAACTCTGCGCGATCGCAAATGGCGCAAGCATTGTTAAACTATCAAGCAGGTGAACACTTTGACGTATTTAGTGCAGGCACCCGACCTGAGCCAATTGACCCTCGCACAATTGAAACCCTAAAACAGTGTGGCGTTAACACCGACGCCTTAGTGTCGACAGACATCAAGCAGTTTACTGGTCAGTCTTTTGACTTTGTGATCTCTCTCTGTGCCAGCGCGAATGCTGAATGCCGACGTTATCCAGGCGCTAGTCGACAATTCGCTTGGCAACTTAACGACCCTAAGCGAAGCGTAGATATTCATGCTTTTTCGAAGACGTTAAACGATATTAAGAACATATTGACGATGTTTATTCTTATTGAAACAGGTGGCGAAGCTGAGGTTGAACAACCTGACGAATTGCCAGAGCCAACCCTCGATCCGGTATCCTTTTACAAAACACTAACCGACGACATCCGATTAAAAACATTAATGTTAACCCATTATCACGGGGAATTATGTGTCTGTGAACTGATGACAGCATTGGCTGAAGACAGCCAACCTAAAATATCTCGAAACTTAGCGGTATTACGCAACGCCAACATCATCACCGATCGGAAAAACGGCCAATGGGTGTTTTATCAGATTAACCCGAACCTTGCACAATGGGCGAAATCGGTGATCGCAATGACAACTCACAACAACATTACGCTCATTAGCGAGCCACTCAAGCAACTTGCTAATATGAACAATCGACCCGACAAATCAAGCTATTGTAAATAAGCCGTTAACATTGCAACATTCGGCACAGCTCGACCACTTAAATTCATCGTGATAACACGAACGTAAAATAGGACAGTGACATGACAATTAAAATTGGTATTAATGGCTTCGGCCGTATGGGTCGTTTATCAATGCGCGCGGCGTACGACTGGGACGATGTAGAGATCGTTCAGATTAACGATCCTGCTGGCGATGCACGCACGTTGGCTCACCTAATGACGTTTGACTCAGTGCATGGACGCTGGCATCACGAGGCAACGCACGATGGCGAATCTATCGTTATTAACAACAGACACATCCCATGTACGCAGAATGTGGCAACGCAAGACACAGATTGGTCACAGTGTGATGTTGTGATTGAAGCATCGGGTAAAATTAAAACGAAAGCGCTATTGCAAGCTTATTTAGCACAAGGGGTTAAGCGCGTTGTCGTCACCGCACCAGTCAAGGAAGACGGCGTATTAAACATCGTGATGGGCGTTAACGAGACACAATACGATAAGACAATTCATCCGATTGTAACCGCCGCATCATGTACCACAAACTGTCTTGCCCCTGTGGTGAAAGTACTTCATGAGAACGTTGGCATTAAACATGGTTCTATGACCACTATTCATGATATTACCAACACGCAGACTATATTAGATGCTCCGCACAAAGATTTACGCCGTGCACGAGCCTGTGGCATTAGCCTTATCCCAACGACAACAGGGTCGGCAACAGCCATTACCCACATCTTCCCAGAGCTTGTCGGAAAGCTAAACGGCCACGCGATTCGCGTACCATTGGCAAATGCCTCACTTACTGATTGTGTGTTTGAAATGAACCGCGACACCACAGTTGAAGAAATCAATCAGTTGCTACAACACGCGGCTCAACACGAATTGAAAGATATTCTTGGTTTCGAGGAGCGTCCGCTGGTATCTGTCGATTACAAAACTGACCCACGTTCGAGTATTATCGATGCGCTATCAACGATGGTCGTCAACGGCAGCCAAGTGAAACTCTATGTCTGGTATGACAATGAGTGGGGTTATGCGAATCGTACGGCTGAATTAGCGCGGTTAGTTGGCCGAGCAGACAAGGAATAATAGGTTATGTCGCCGCAAGTGAAGCAATATTTGGTGATCACCGGTAATTACTGGGCGTTCACCTTAACCGATGGCGCACTGCGGATGCTCGTGGTGCTGTATTTTCATCAGTTAGGATACAGCCCGCTAAATATTGCCATGCTATTTTTGTTTTACGAGATTTTCGGCGTGGTCACTAACCTTATCGGCGGTTGGCTCGGGGCCAAACTCGGTTTAAACAAAACGATGAACATTGGTTTGGGGCTGCAAATTGTGGCCTTAGCTATGCTCAGTGTTGAGCCATCATTGCTAACTGTTGTATATGTCATGGCAGCACAGGCATTGTCAGGTATCGCCAAAGATCTCAATAAGATGAGCGCGAAAAGTGCAATCAAATTATTGGTGCCTGATGACTCACAAGGCAAACTATATCAATGGGTTGCAATCCTCACTGGCTCTAAAAATGCGCTAAAAGGCATTGGTTTTTTTCTCGGCGGCGTATTGCTAACACTCACAGGATTTAGTGGGGCTGTTACCTTAATGGCTTCGGCTTTGGCTATCGTGTGGTTATTTAGTCTCGTGGCGCTAAAGAAAGACCTTGGCAAAGCGAAAAACAAACCTAAATTTAGTGACATATTCTCAAAGAGCGCAGCGATCAACTGGTTATCAGCCGCACGGATGTTCCTGTTTGGTGCGCGTGATGTGTGGTTTGTTGTCGCACTGCCGGTTTATTTAGCGGCGACGTTTGGTTGGGATCATTGGTGGGTTGGCGGTTTTATGGCTTGTTGGGTAGTGGGCTACGGGATTATTCAGTCGTTTTCGCCGCACATCACCGGTAAGAAACATGGCAAGCTTCCAACGGGTCGTTCAGCATTTTTATGGGCAATCTATTTAACCGTTATTCCAGCATCGATCGCGTTGGCACTACAATTTAATTTTCACATTCAAGCATCGCTGATCATTGGATTGTTGACCTTCGGCGCCGTGTTCGCCGTCAACTCATCCCTACATAGCTATCTCATCGTAAGTTATGCTGACGGTGACGGTGTGTCACTCGACATTGGGTTTTATTACATGGCCAATGCGATGGGGCGACTTATCGGTACTGTCTTATCAGGATTAGTGTATCAAAGCTTTGGTTTAGCTGCATGTTTGTGGATTTCGACGGCCTTTATCGCCATTGCTGCACTAATGTCGCTAAAACTGCCACACATTCGAGAGCATTAAATCGCCGGTTTAATATACTTATCAAGTATTTTTTGATATTGGCCATTGGCTTTAAGCGTATCAAGCGCTTGCTGCCATGCCTGTATCGTTGTTCGAGATATGTCTTTAGAGAATGCGATATACAGATGAGAATCATATAGTTTGATTGGGGTTCGCTTGATGTTAACAGGGTCAATTCCTGCCTGCTTAGCGAGTGCCGGCATCACCAATTCACTCATTGGCGTCAGGTCGATACGACCTAAGTTGAGCATTTTCAGGGTTTGTATCTGGTGATCAACCACCGATAGGTTGTTAAAATTAAGGTTACTCAAGTAGACATGGTCGTTGTTTCTACGCGCGACTCCAATTGAGTATTTCCCCTTAATCGCTGACAGCGTGGTCTCTTCAATGGGATGTTTCATCTGGCTGTAGAGATAGACACCTGATGAAATTAATGGGCCAACCCATTGTAATTTTTCTTCTCGCTCGGAGGTTCTAGCCACAATAAACACGCCAATATCGCTGTCAGTTTGAGCCATCCGCAGTGCTCGACCAAAAGGCATTAGTTGATAGGTTGGGTCAACATTATGTTGCTGTGCCATCAGTTGCACCAACTCAAATGCAAGACCAACCAAACGCCCCTGTTCCTGATAAACAAAAGGCGGCAATGAGTGCACAGCGAAAGAAACAGTTTTGCTGTGTAAAGGCTCACTACACGGGAGCAATAGTATGAATGTTAAATGTAAATATTTTAGCAATTGACTGCCTCTGATGATCCACCATCAGATTGATTATAGCCAATGGAGGAACTATCGTGTTAAAAACAGTGGGCTAATCTACAGTTGCATTGGCGAAACTTGTTCACAGACGAATAAGCTCTTGGCGGGTTAGCTACCGCTTTCGCCGTGTCATAGCACTGCGAAAGCAATAACAAATATTGGCTATAGCGCAAGCGTTGCTAGCACACCTTGTTGCTGTAACCGTTCAACATAGTGTTCGAATGCTTGCACAAAAACTGTTGATTGCGGAATAAGATCACCAAAAATATCTTGATGGCCTAAGAACGTTGCACTGACATCTTGCTCTAAGTTCATCACACCATTAAGTGTAGCCGCCATCACATCATTGATTTGATCAACTGGCATGGTCTTAAGATAAACAGCCCAACTTGCAACAATTAAGGCAAGTCGATCTACAGGTTTGTTATCGACTAATAAAGCATTGATGGTTGGGACAATAAATTTACAAAACTTGTTTGAACCGTCCGAACAGAGTCGTTCAATCTGATCGGCACATGCCCTATTGGCAAATCGCTCCATCAATGTCGCTTTGTATTCTTCAAGGTCAACCCCGGGGATTTGACCAAGTATCGGCGTGACATCGATATCCATGAACTGATTAAGCAGCTTCACAAAATATTGATCGTCCATGACTTCATACGTTAAGCGATAGTCGGCCATATAACCCAAATAGGCGATACCGGTATGACTTGCATTAAGAAGACTAATCTTCATTTTCTCATATGGCACGACATCAGCAGTAAACTGCACTCCAACACGTTCCCATGATGGGCGACCGTTGCAAAAATTATCTTCAAGTACCCATTGAATAAATGACTCACTAATCACAGGAACATCATCGTCAATATTGTGTGTTTTGCTCAGCCATTCTTTGTGCTCAAGTTTGGTGGTCGGCGTGATGCGATCAACCATGCTATTTGGAAATGTTACGTTGTCGCTTATCCATTGATACAATGAAGCGTCTTTCGCCGCAGCGAACGCTAACAATGCTTTGCGAGCAACATCACCATTATGCGGCACGTTATCACATGACATCACAGTGAACGCTTTGTATCCACGTTCTTTGCGTAATGCTAACGCTGCTGCCATATATCCAAATGCAGTACGTGGTTGGTCTGGATGTTGTAAATCATGCGAAATATCGGCGTTAGGCGTCATCAATTCGCCATTGCTGTCGATGTGATAACCACCTTCAGTGATGGTCAGCGAGACAATTTTTACCGATTCACAAGCAAGTTTTTGGATCACTGCGCTAGGATCATCTGGCGCGAACAAATAATCGGTGATCGAGCCAACAACATGCACTTGCTTGTCATCGTCGTTGCCAAACATCATCAAACTATATAAATTATCTTGTTTAGCGAATGCCTGTTTAATATGACGGTCAAAGGACATTAACCCAACACCACAAATTGACCATTGCTGCTCATTTGAAATATTGAGCAACAAGTCGGTATAGTAAGCTTGATGTGAGCGATGAAATCCCCCTACGCCAATATGAACAATCCCCTGCTCTGCTTGATCACGTGAATAATTTGGTCGTGTAACCGCACTATCCAATTGTTCTAAATTTTCATTATTTAATTTCATGTCAATATCACTTAGCACGCTATTGCTTGCCGTTAATAAAGCCGTTTAATCTGGCTGTGAATCGGCTCAGCGCTAGGTTGATTCTGTAACCAAACACAAGCGATGAGCCAATCGATAAAAGAAAGCGTAAACACTTGATACCAAGCGCTTACCTTTTGTTAATTAACTGACGCTAGTAGTGCGTGTGGCAATAGCTATGCCGTCATTATCAAATAAATGACTCTGGCTTATATCGAATTCCAAGCCAATTTTTGAGTTGTCGACCACCGAGCAATCACTCTGAGTTCGTATCGTGATGTCTTCATTATTGGTGGTTTTAACGTAGCAAAACGTATCACTGCCAATATGTTCTGAGGCATCAACCGATGTATTGATCATCCCAGCATTTTCTTCAACCACGGTGATGTGTTCTGGTCGAATACCAAAGGTTACTTTACTGCCTTTGCTAAGCGAATGCCCTTGCACCGGTAGCGTTAGCTCCGCACCAGCATCAAGTTTTATTGTCACATAAGTGTCGGTGCACGACGCTACTTGCGCTGTTAGAAAGCTCATGCGTGGCATGCCTAAGAAACCTGCTACAAACATGTTGGCTGGTCGATTATATAACTCAATCGGCGAGCCAACCTGTTCGATCTTACCCGCGTTTAACACCACAACTTTGTCAGCAAGGGTCATTGCTTCCACTTGGTCATGCGTCACATAAATCATCGTCGCTTTAAGGTCTTTGTGAAGACGCGCTAACTCAAGTCGCATCTGCACGCGTAATGACGCATCTAGATTAGACAATGGTTCATCGAACAAGAATATTTTAGGATTACGAACGATTGACCGACCAATCGCGACACGCTGGCGCTGGCCACCAGACAAGTCTTTTGGTTTACGCTCTAGTAACTTATCGAGTTCTAATATTTCTGCGGCACTCGCTACTTTCTTTGCAATAACATCTTTGCTTTCACCCGCGAGTTCGAGAGCGAATGACATGTTTTTACCAACACTCATGTGTGGATACAGCGCGTAACTTTGAAATACCATCGCCAAATCTCTTTTGGCTGGCGCGACATCGGTAATGTCGTTTTGATCAAGTAAAATTTGACCACTAGTAACTTCTTCTAATCCCGCTATTGAACGTAATAACGTTGATTTACCACAACCCGACGGCCCAACGAATACCACAAAATCATGGTCTTCAACTTCAAGGTCGATACCTTTAAGGATTTCGGTATCACCGTACGATTTTCTTAGATTTTTTATCGTTAAATTTGACATAATTTGCTCCGTAATTATTTGACTGCGCCGAACGAAAGTCCGCGTACAAGTTGTTTTTGACTGATCCAACCGAATATCAAGATTGGTGCACACGCAAGTGTGGAGACAGCAGATAATTTTGCCCAAAACAAACCTTCGGGGCTTGAATATGATGCGATTAATGAGGTTAACGGCGCAGCGTTATAGGCGGTTAAATTAAGCGACCAAAATGCCTCATTCCAACTTAAGATTAATGATAGTAAGACAGTAGATGCCAAGCCGCCTTTAGTCATCGGCAGTAAGATGCGCCAGATTTCTTGCAACATATTGGCACCGTCGATACGAGCAGCTTCCAAAATGTCTTTCGGCACTTCTTTAAAATAGGTATACGCCATCCACACCATGATTGGTAAATTAATCAGGGTGTAAATAATGATTAGACCGGTCTTAGAATCGAGTAAATGGAAATCCTTAAACAGTAGATAAATCGGTACTAAAACCCCTACTGGCGGCAGCATCTTTGTTGACAGCATCCACTGTAAGGTAAAGTTGGTGCGTTTAGTTTCAAAAAACGCCATTGAATACGCTGCAGGAACAGCGATAAGCATACCGATAATCGTCGAGGTGAATGAAATAACCACCGAGTTCCATGCGAAATGAAAGTAATCACTGCGCTCATTAATGGTGATGTAATTCTCTAGCGTTGGCGTAAAGAACAGCGACGGCGGCGTCGCAAATGCTTCAATTTCAGTCTTGAAACTGGTGAGGATCATCCAAAAAATGGGGAAAAAGATAAGGAGTGCGACTAACCAAGCTAGCGCTCCCATCGCAACAGTATGTAGACGACGTTGTTGTTTTAAGGTAAGCAACATGAGCTGATCTCCTAAGTGTTATCTGTTAAGTTTTTGCCAACGATGCGCACCAAGAAGAATGCAGCAATGTTTGCGAGAATAACGGCGATTAAACCACCAGCAGATGCCATTCCAACGTCATATTGCAATAACGCTTGGCTATAAATCAGATACGCTAGATTGGTTGTTTCATACCCTGGACCACCACCGGTAGTGGTAAATATCTCGGCAAAAATAGACAGTAAGAAAATGGTCTCAATCATCACGACAACAGCAATCGCTCGCGATAGATGTGGCAATGTAAGGTGTCTAAAGACATCCAGTGAACTCGCGCCGTCAAGACGTGCCGCTTCTTGTTGTTCTTGATCGAGGGATTGCATCGCCGTCATTAATAACAACACGGCAAACGGTAGCCATTGCCATGACACAATAATCACGATTGCAGTCAGTGGATAATCCGAAAACCAATCAATCGGTTCATAACCGAAGAACACTGATATCGCAGCAAACACCCCAGACACAGGATGGAGCAATAAGTTTTTCCAGACTAATGCATTAACCGTTGGCATGATAAAGAACGGAGAGATCAACATCACGCGTACGATGCCTTGTCCCCAAAATGGGATGTTAACCAACACCGAGATAAGAATGCCAAATACCACGGTAATTAATAACACCGAACCAACAAGGATTAAGGTATTGGTGACACCGGATGCAAATCCATCATCGGTAATGAAATATTCGAAATTTTCCCAACCAACAAACCAGGTATCTTCAGGGCTTAATAAGTTGTAATTCATCATTGAAAAATAAATGGTCATGCCTAACGGGATGATCATCCACACCAGTAGTAATATCACTGATGGACTGACCATAAAAAAACTGATCAGGGCATTTTTTTTGGCAGCATTGGACACACCAGTGCTGTCGGATTCTTTCGCTTTATCTATTGAAGCTAAGGTATCCATATGTCTTCTCCCAATAGTGCTTGTGCACTATTAATACGACGTTAAAAGAGATGGGGAAGTGTTACGGGCCGCACTAATGAATCATTAGTGCGGCGTAAGACTATTTCTTGTAGTATCGTGCGCGTTTCATTTGACGAGTCGTTAACTTCTGCGATTTTTTCAGCGCATCTTCAACGGTCATCGAACCAACTAACGCACCTGAGACAAGTGTACCCACCTTAGTCGCAATCGCTTGGAATTCTGGGATAGCCGCAAACTGCACACCAGTGTACGGTGCAGGTTTTAGAGTCGCATCATTGGCATCAGCATTTTGCATCGACTCCAATGTTTTCGCGGCGAACGGTGCTGCCATCATGTAATCTTTATTAGCGTATGTTGACGCACGTACACCAGGAGGCATATTGGCGATACCATTTGTACTCGCCACTAATTCGCTATAACCTTTAGACGTTGCCCAGGTAATGAACTCAAGCGCCTCAGGTTTCGCATCAGATGTTTTTGGTACCGCAAGGGCCCAAGACCATAACCAACCAGCACCTTTAGTTGTTACTTGAGAGGGTGCAAGTGCGAAGCCTATTTCGTTAGCAACCTTACTTTGGCTTTCATCCGTTAAGAATGCGCCAGCAACAGTAGCATCGACCCACATTGCACATTTCGCGCTATTAAATAGGGCCAGATTCTCATTGAATCCGTTACTTGAGGCACCAGGAGGACCATATTTGTTGAGCAGGTCAACATAGAAGTTAACCGCATTATTCCACTCTTTTCCGTCAAATTCTGGCTTCCAGTTCTCATCAAACCAACGTGCACCAAATGAATTGGCGATAGTGGTCAGTAACGCCATATTTTCACCCCAACCCGCTTTGCCACGTAGACAAATACCAAATTGGTTTTCTGCAGGCTTATGTAATACCTTGGCGAACTCCATCATTTGATCCCACGTTGGTTGGTTTGGCATGGTGAGATTGTATTTTTTAAACAAATCTTTGCGGTAATAAGTCATCGAACTTTCAGCGTAAAATGGTAAGGCGAATAGTTTGCCATCCACCGAAAGCCCTTCGCTTACTGCCGGAAAAATGTCGTCGAAGTCGTAATCGGCCGGTAAGTTGTTAATTTCGGTTAGCCAACCTTTTTTTCCCCAGATAGGTGCTTCATATAACCCGATGGTCATCACATCAAACTGGCCACCTTTAGTGGCAATGTCGGTAGTGAGACGTTGACGCAGTACATTCTCTTCAAGCACGACCCATTCCAAGTCGATATTTGGATGAGTTTCTTCAAACGCGCTAGCAAGACCTTGCATGCGAACCATATCGCCATTGTTTACGGTGCCGATTGTCAATGTGGTATTCGCAGCATAAGCGTTTGGCAAAAACGATGTAAAGCCAAGAGCTACGAGAGATGAGATAAGGAGTTTAGATTTCATGAACGACCTCTATAATTATTATGTATTGGGTGAATCAATTTGATTCGACGTCAGCTGACACGAGTTAATACTGGTAACAGCACGAAAACATTAATTTAACGCGCTTCGCTTTTTGATAACAAATACAGAATAATGCAATGCCTATACTTTTTTGTCATTGACGTAATATGAACTGAACTGATGAGGGAGATGTATTCATTCTCATCACGGATTATTCAGATACCGTGACGAGATTATTTGGATAAGATGATGATCTATAAAAGGACTTAATGCGTCGTATTAATTCGTTTGACTATAGAGTGAGTCTGAAGATACTTTGCGATATTCTGATGGCGTCATCTTCTTGAGGTCGAAGAATCGCCGGTTAAAGTTAGCGATATTACTATAACCTACCTTAAAGCAAATATCGGTTATTGGTAGCTCACTATGGGCCAACAATTCACACACTTTGTTAATCCGGATACTGTTAACGAATGCCACAAAGTTGTGGCCGGTCGCTTTTCTAAAGGTGCGCGAAAAATACGCCGTACTCATTTTAACAACCTGCGCAACTTCTTGCTGGTTGATGTCGTTCTCATAGTTTTCAATAATATAGGTAACGGCCACACTAAGCTGTTTCAGGGTTTTTTCATCAGATTTTGACAAGTAAGCACTCGCTGAAAGTAGCTTGTAATCTTCGGTAGCGGCTAGCAGTTCAATGAGCGTCCAAAAGCGCGTTAAGCGCCGTAAACCGGATGTTTTAGAGAGTTCTTCAAGTAACTCACTTGCTTGGTTAATAACGACAGGGTCTAAAAATTCAATGCCAAACTTTGCGCGCTGCCATAATGGCGAAATGTCCTGCATCTCTGGGAACGTTTGTTCACTCTTGTGAATGAAATCTTCGGTAAAGTTCACCACCCTATCTCTAAGCTCAACGTGTTGATCTTTAGTAATATCACTAATCCAGTTGTGGGGTAAATTAGGCCCAACTAAGATTAAGCTTTTAGGTGAAAAATTGCCCATGTAATCACCAACAAATACCTTACCATTAGTATCGTCAATGTAATGAAGTTCATATTCTTCATGATAATGCCATCGCACGAGATCGGATGGATAACCGTGCTGTAAATAACGAATTGATTGGTCTTGGCGCTGCGAAACCAATTCGTACTCTGGTTTTAGTTTGTCTTTTTGTTGGGTCATTACCTTCAACCTCTAGTTGTTATTAATACAATAAATTAATGAGGCACTAACCCAGTTGTTAAACTCTACTGTGCTAGACTCATTTAGTGCATTAAAGACTATAAAGTCAAAAAAGTACATATTTTGTTTTAATTAGGTATTTGTTCCTATTATTGATTAAGCGTTTAATATTACGGCTCTCAAATCGTTCCAAGCGATAATCAATCGATGTAGGGGTTAAGCCCTTAAACATTAACAATTAAAACTATAAATTTTGAATCAACGAGATAGTTATGAATAATATTGCAGTTTTTGGTGAAGCCCTGTTCGACTTTATCGAGCAACCTAGTGGCACATTTGACGCCGTGATTGGCGGTTCGCCGTATAACGTTGCCAAAGGCTTAGCTCGCCAGGGGCTTAATCCCTATTATGTATCGCCGATTTCAAGCGATCACCTTGGCGAAAAAATAATTAAAGATACTGACCACGAAAATATTACTTTGCCGCTAAACAACCGCTCAAACAGAAAGACATCGTTGGCTTTAGTCTATCTAGACAGTAATGGCTTACCTGACTACAGTTTATACCGTGAGAATGTCGCAGATTTGGATATCACGCCTCAGAAGCTACTCACCGCCATACCTGAGCACTGCACGCTATTTCACACAGGATCACTAGCGCTTGTCCCCTCAGCGGTGGATGCTCTGTTACCAGTGTTTGAGACGTTAACTCAGCAAAATACCATCATTAGTATCGATATCAATGCAAGAAAAGGAGTCGTTCAAGACCATCAATCATATGTTGATGCCGTTCACCGGACGCTTAAATACGCTAACATCGTTAAGGTGAGCGACGAAGACTTAGTGATGATTGGCTACGATGGCTGTCAACAACAAGCATGCAACACGCTGTTAGAGCTAATGCCGGCGAACGCTATCATTGCGCTCACATTGGGCGAGGATGGTGCGCACTTAATCACGAAGAACGATAATGTCTTTAGCGAAGTCTATCCAGTCAAAGCATATGCAGATACCATTGGCGCTGGCGATACATTTTTCGCCAACCTTTTGGGCTATCTCATGAGCCAAGAGCTGCTCCACAGCAATAATAAAACCACTGCTCAATTACAAGCGATGTTAAATTTTGCCACTATTGCCGCGACACTAAACATTGAGCAAACAGGGTGCAATCCGCCAACTAAGGCACAGACTATTAAAGAAGCGAATATTTCACAATGGGATATTGGCCAGATTCAGTAAGGTGTGTGGCTAGTAAAGTAATCAGATTATGACTATGATTATTATCATAAAACCCTTTATGCGTAACAGCGGTCACGCATAAAGGAAATAAGGCGTCGTACTATGGTGCGGTACTTTCGCCGACAACTAGCTTAGAGAACGTTACTTGAGTGTAGTCACCATTGGCTTTATCCGTTGGCCAATCGCCTGTTCCTGCACAACCAGCATACCAGAGACCTTTAGCGCTTTTAGTACTACATTGATTGTAAGCACCTGCTTTAAAGTAATTCCAATCTAAGGTGTAACCAAACGGATTATCGAGTACATCAACCTTGCCATTAGCGTCAATGTTATTCGATAAATCGATGTTAAATTTAACCATCTCCTTGCCTGGGCTAGAAAACTCCAAATACATGATATTGCCGTGAACGTTAATCACGTAACTGAACTCTTCACCTAGTTCGATACCAGACACACCAGGATCGGCTGGATCTGTCCACGCATTGCCCCAAACTGGATACGAAATATCGGTGCGATTAGGATCTTTTTTAGCTAAATTACGTTCGTAGTTCCAAAACACCGAACCCGTTTTATGGTTAGGCCATTTCTTGTAATATATTTTGATTGGCTCATTGCCCCAACCAAATTTGTTCTTAGTTTTTGCCAGTAAGTTTTTATCTTTACCGGCATGTATTTGTCCTACCACTACCGAAAATGCAGGTGGCTTATTCGGGTTTTGTGCATTAACAGCGACATGATCAACTTTCAGGGTGGCTTCCATCTTGCCGCCGACCTGTGCAAAGTGTTTTGCCAGAGTGTGTTTAGCCACCGAGAAGTTATTACCAAATGATTTTGTTTTAAGACTCTTATTGTCGCCACGAAGCATGTAACGTAATTCACTTCGGGTATTTGATGAATTGGCAGTAGTTGTTGCTTTATTTGGCGTCGCAAAGACCATATGGTCATTGTCATCCAAATAGAAAAAATTGGGATGCGAATACGTTTGAATATCTTTGACCGTGACTTCGTCAATCTTACCATCGTTGTTGTCATCTAGCGGTAGCGTGATTTTCCACTGACTAAGATCAAATTGTGTCGCAGGCGCACTCGAAGAAACCGCTTGGCTATTATTACTGTCCGATGAACTTTGTGGTGGTTGAGTCGATGTACAGGCTAATAAACCTGATGAAATTACGGTTAGTGCAAATGTATTTTTGAAACGCATGGCTGCCTCTGTATGTTTATTCAATGGCTACATTGTTAACCAATAATGAGATGAATTACAACCTAAAAATAACATTTGGTTAACCAAAATTTTTTAACGGGACCAATTATAGGCTAATTAAGGCTGTTATACTTAAGGAACGGTCCGTTACTAATATACTGACCACCTTAACTTAATCTATTGAATTCGATATAGTCGTTGACTAACTAGCTCAAGGGAATAGTAGGAGTATCATGAAAATAATCAAAGATAACCTAACGCACAGCGCGGTTAGAAAATTATTGCAACAGCACCATGATGACATGGCCAAGCATTCACCGCCAGAGAGCATTCATGCGTTAGATTTGTCAGGCTTGCTCGCCGACGATGTCACATTTTGGACTGGATGGATCGATGGCGAATTGGCCGGATGTGGCGCGTTAAAAAAACTTGATAGCCGGCACGGAGAGCTAAAATCGATGCGGACATCGTCACAATTTTTACGACAAGGGGTTGCGGCTAAGCTGCTTGAACATATTCTGGCGACAGCAAAACAACAATCCTTCGATACCGTTAGTCTAGAGACAGGTTCGATGCCTGCATTTTTGCCAGCACAAACGCTTTATCAACGCTTTGGGTTTAAGCCCTGCCCGCCTTTTTCAGATTATGTCGACGATCCCTACAGCCTGTTTTTTAGTAAATCCATGCTGTAATTAAACACATTTGCGAGGAGCGTATTAATGACTATTAGACAACATATACTACTATTTTTTGCAACGCCAATTGCCGGACTGTGCCTTTTAGGGTATTTCTACACCCGCATGACCTCGTTCTACCCGATGCTGTGCATGATTTTTATTGTGGTGCTGTCAAAGGCGACCCACAGCTGTAAAATAAAATGCCCTAAGTGTGCAAGCTCAGTTCATTTTAACGGTTCATCATCTACCTTTGTGCCAAGGTACAGCTGTAATGAGTGTTCGTTTAAGCGTAAAGGCTTCTTCTTCGGATAGAGTGAATTAACGTCTAAATAGCTATTAATAGATAAACATTTCGCTAAGCAAGAAAATAGCAAAAACTGACACGACTTTAATAAAGGCCACCACCCAGATCAAGTCCAGTAGATCTGGCATCGGACACCTGCATTAACAAAAACACAAAGCCAATCAAGCCCAAGGTCCAACCTAAACGCGGAAATAATGACAGGACAGACACCACAACAATAATCGCCATTAGAGACTTCAATTGCGCTCGAACAAATGCCAGTTTTGTCGCGAAGTACATACAAAATGTCGTGATCACGACATCTATCACAAAGATAATAGCTAGTGCCCCATGAAAAATCCTTTGGTAAAATTTTGACAGTACATAGGGGCCTGTCACCAATGTGTTCAGTCTCTGTTGATCATTATCGAATATCACCTTGCTATCGCTCAGCATGAACGCACATCGTACTTATCGGTTAACATTTAACCATTAACCATTAACGCCAATAAACTAAACAGCTGCACTCTCATCGCCAAAGGAAACAAGCCACCATCTCAACAGCATTGAAAGTACCACCCAAACGCCGGAGTGATTAAGTGACATTGCAATAATTGTTTGATCAGGCTAGCAGTAAAGTAACCCAAAGTATAAGCAGCGCTCACGGCAAGATTAATGCGAGTCGCTAATTGGCAGTTCAAACTAAAGCGATATATACCTAGCACCTTAGCACCATCAATAGTTGTGAAAAAATCAAGCCCTTTTGCGTGAATAAATCCATAAAAATCGCTGTCAAAAGACTAATCGCAATGGTAACTTACTTGTCGATTTGACCACGCTATACCAAGTGCTCAAACAACACACTAAATACTATATGTAGTGTTACATGGAACTTGCCAACACTACTGCAAGTGCTATACTCGTGACATACGCTGAGGCTTTCTGATAATAATTAATGGCCAAGTACTGCAGAATTTTTTAGGATAAAAAATGACTTATTCAACGTTCAACCAACATAAAAACAACCCATTACATGAACCAATGTTTCTGGGTAATTCAGTAAACGTTTCACGCTTTGATCAACAAAAACTACCGATTTTTGAGAAGTTAATCGAGAAACAAATTTCGTTTTTCTGGCGTCCTGAAGAAGTTGATATCTCAAAAGATCGTATGGATTGGCAGAAGCTTACAGAAAGCGAGCGCCACATATTTATTAGTAACCTAAAATACCAAACACTGCTCGACTCGATTGCGGCCCGTAGCGTCAATGTGACATTACTGCCGATTGTTTCACTACCAGAAATTGAGACATGGGTTGAAACGTGGGGCTTCTTTGAAACAATTCATTCTCGCTCGTATACCCACATTCTGCGTAATTTATTTACGGATCCGAGCGCAGTGTTCGACGATATTCTGATTAATGAAAACATCTTAAAACGTGCTAGTAGCATCGCAGTGTTCTTTGATGATGTTATTTTGACCACCCAATTATTACAATCTCAAGGTGAAGGTACTTATACCGTTGAAGGTCGTACGCTCGAAGTGTCACAGCGTAAACTCAAAGAGCGCTTATTCTTGTGTATCTGTTCAGTGAACGCATTAGAAGCGATTCGTTTCTACGTCAGCTTCGCCTGTTCATTCGCCTTTGCAGAACGTGAATTACTCGAAGGTAATTCCAAAATCATTAAATTGATTGCACGTGATGAAGCGGTTCATTTAACGGGTACCCAACACATCTTAAACTTATGGGCTGAAGGTAAAGACGACCCTGAGATGAAAGAAATCAGTGAGCAAATGAAAGACCAAGGTCTGCAAGTGTTCCTCGATGTTGTTGACCAAGAAAAAGAATGGGCCGATTACTTGTTTAAAGACGGTTCAATGATTGGAATGAACGCCGAGATTTTGAAACAATATGTTGAATATATCTCGAACCAACGTTTGATTGCTATTGGCCACAAGCCACCGTTTGCCACAACAACTAATCCGCTCCCTTGGATTAACTCATATTTGGTCAGTGATAATGTTCAGGTTGCACCACAAGAAAGCGAAATTTCATCGTATTTAGTCGGTCAAATCGACAGCGAACTCGATAACGATGAATTTGACGATTTTGATTTATAAGTAGAGATGGCGGTAGTTAAGCTATCGCCAATGAAAAAGATTGATGAAAAAAATAACTTACAATAACGTTTTGTGCGATGAAAAATATCCACCAAGCGATATCCGAACCACACTAGAATACCTTGAATCTCAGGGGATTTCGGTTAACTATCACTGTCGTGATGGCACCTGTGGTGCGTGCCGTTGTAAATTAAATGATGGTACCGTCAGTTATATTACAGAACCACTTGCTTACATCCGCGACGGCGAAATGCTAACCTGTTGCTCACGTCCCACTTCTGACATTAATATCTCGACGCTATAGCGTATTAATACTTTGTTAAGCGGATTATTGTTATCAATTGTTGATAGATACTGAGATTACTTCTAAACTCCGTATTAGACGTTTAATTTACCTATTATTTACTGTTTAGGAATGACCCTATAGATGACGTTTGTTAAAGACTCAACCGTATTGACGAGTGACCCTATCGCGGCCACCAACTCATTCGATAAATTAAATAACGTGGTCGCCATCGGTGGTGGTCACGGACTAGGGCGCGTATTATCCGCCCTCAATCATCTTGAAGACCGCCTTACTGGCGTTGTAACAACCACTGACAACGGCGGCTCTACTGGGCGTCTACGTGAAAGTGAGGGTTGTATTGCGTGGGGAGATTTGCGTAACTGTATCCATCAGCTGATCAAACAACCCACCATCGCAAGCTTAATGTTTGAATACCGCTTTGGCGGAGATAGCGACTTAACGCAGCACAATCTCGGGAATTTAATGCTTTTAGCGCTAGATAACATTTGTGTACGACCACTCGATGCCATCGATTTAATCAGAGAAATGCTTCATGTTAAGAGTCACATCGTGCCAATGTCTGAGCACCCGACGCATTTAGTGGCCCATTGTAAAAATGATGAGCGCGTGTTTGGTGAAATCCGAGTTGATAAAATGACCAGCATGCCGAAATGCTTAACGTTGGAGCCCAAGGTATCTGCAACGCCAGAAGCTATCACTGCAATTAATAAGGCAGAGTTGATATTAATTGGCCCTGGCAGCTTCTTAACGAGCTTAATGCCGCCATTATTATTACCAGAACTAAGAGATGCCATTGCAAACAGCAAGGCGAAAAAGATTTTTATTGCCAATCTCATTAAAGAAAACGGCCCGGCGGGACAAGCGTCAAAATATGACTTACTCGAATGGACACAAAAGGCGACTAATTTAGCAGTTCCTGACGCTATTTTAGTGCATAGCCGTGAAGATAAAATTATGGGGCCATACCATTTCTGTGATATGGCCAGCACGACATCATGCTATCACGATAGGGGAAAACTACGTGATGCGATTAGTAAAACCTACAATCAATTAGTGGCTCAAGAGTTGTGACTTAATAAGTAATCGAGTTTATTACCGTAACTGTCTCGCTGTTCGAGCCATGCTTGAGCAGTGATAGACTCAGGTTGCCATAACCAGCACACCGCAACATAATAGAGCTGGCATTGCGCTAGTTTTTCGCTATCGAGCACGTCACTAGTGCTCTGTTGTTGATAACAAGTTAACAGCCTATCGAGCTGTGAATGATTCAGCCCTAACTCAATGATCACCGTCGCCAAATCAAGATAACGATCACCAGCACCACAAAACTCCCAGTCAATGATCACCTGCTGTTGGCCGTTAGTCAGGATATTGGTGGCGTTTAGGTCGCGATGAGTCATGCAATCGGGCGTGAATACCAACGATGATAATTGGCTGGTGAGCCGCTGGTAACGTTCAACCTCGACCGGCCCTTTGTCTTGATAACACTGCCAATAGCTTGCTAGCAGCACCAGACCATCATGGGGTTGTTCATCAAGGGAAAAGTCCATTTGATGCAAGCTGGCCATTTGAGTTGCCAACTTGGCTAGCGACTCGTCACTAATGTCCTTTAGATCACTCCAACGACCCCCGTCGAAGAATTCACTGATCATGACACCACAATTTATTTGATTCGATTGCTCGCACCATTGATTAAACGCTGGCGGCGTATCACTGCAAGGATAATGTTTGAGAGGTTTTGGCGCGATATTAATGCGATATGCTGCATTTTGCGCCGCATACTCGTATTGACGCTGCTGCGCACTAGCTCCTTCGCCACACACTCTAAACAACACGTGACCACCATGATAATCGACACGATAGTTTTGATTACAAAGACCCACTTTAATCGCGGTGATTGCGGTGACGTCTTTGTTATCAAAAAAATCGAAGCTGGCAACAACTTCCGGCGAAAGTGACATCAGGCGAGCGCTGATTCTGTCTGGTGCTGTGCTCGCCACTTGACGTAGCCATAAACACACATCACGCAGTAGAGCATAAACAGCCCTGCTGTTAAGTGATAAGATTTGTTGAGGTAGAGATAAATCGAAGCCGCATCAATCACAATCCAATAAATCCAATTCTCCAATACCTTCTGCGTCACCATCCACGTTGCAAATAGCGCAAATACTGTCGTGGCAGCATCAAGATAAGCGAAATCGGCATGGGTAAAGTTAGCCATCACATAACCAAGCGCAACAGACACTAGCACTAACACGCCAATCACCTTAAGGTGAACCTCAATTGACCAGGAACTAATCGTTAGCTCCTTTTTGGCATTAGGGTGTAAACCATCGTCGGTTGGCACATTTGGCCGTTGCTGCCACACTGTCCAACCATAGACGGCCATCAACAGATAATAGGCATTGAGTAATGACTCCATTAACAATGCGCTTTGCCAAAACAACACGACATAGATCATGGTGCTAAAAAAGGCCGCAGGCCAACACCACGCACTTTGACGCATCGCTAGCACTAAATAAGCCAGTGCTAATACCACCGCAATCAATTCCCAGCCAGAACTGGCTAGCAATTGATTGATGACATTATTAATGAAGTCGACCACCATTAGTTGCTCGGTTCTAAGTCGGCATTAATAAATTTACAAACAAAAATCATCTTGCCAAAGCGCGTAAAGGAATCTTTCATTTCCTGATTAAGCACCGCCATCACCTCATCATACTCACCAAAGACTTGGGTGCTCATGGTATTGCAGCTCGTGCGCAACTTAGGATTAGCGACAAGACGGTCGATAAAGTCTTTTATTGGCGGAATGTATTGCTCATTGAGCGGATAATTACTTATCTCAACCGATAATTGCATTACCAATTCACCTCAACGCTAAGATTAACCGTGCGCGGTGCGCCAAGTTGCTCGTAATTATGAGCGGCGTAATAATCGCGTGGATCATTACCGAATAAGAAGCCACGTACACCATATTCTTTATCAAATATGTTGTTGGCACTTAAGTTTACGCGCCACACTTGCGCTTGATAGCCCGCACTTAAATTGGTGATGACATAAGAGTGAGATTGTTCGTTATGACTGTCTGAGTAGTAAAACTGATCTTTGGCCATTAACTCTGCTGAGGCATAAAAACCATTGTCGCTATGATAATTAGCACCAAAATTCGCAGTATACTTAGGCGCATGAGCCATCTGGCGGTTATGCATGTCTACGCCATTACCGGATTTTTGTGGTACCACGTAATCTTTGATCCGCGTTTTTAAGTAGCCAACGCTATAGAACAATTCAATGTGGTCGCTAAATTGATAACTGGTTTCTATTTCTAAACCGTAACCACGACTAGAGCCTGCGTTATCCGTGTAATCAACAAACTTAGTACCGCCACCCGCGTTGAGGTAGGTGATGCCGCTGCTCAGCTGTGTATTATCGCGGTAATGATAGAACGCCGCTAATTTAAGGTTGAGCGTGTCATCAAGACTGCGTCCTTTAACCCCAAATTCCGTAGAATACAGCGATTCAGGCTCAAACGAGCTGTTACTTAACAGTAATGCATTGAGATCGCCATCGACAATATCAGCGGCCTCGGCTAACGCCGAACCATTAACGCCACCGGCGCGGTCGCTACGCGCGAGCGTGATGTAGGTCATCGCTTGCTCGTTCAATTGATTTTTTAATGAGACGTTAAAACCAAATAACGTATCATCAGCCGATTGGCTAACATTGGCATTATCGACGTAATCGATATCGTATTGGCCAATACGTGCGCCAACTGTTAGCTCTGTTTTATGGGATAGTTGATAAGCTACCTGACCATAGAACGCACTGTCTTTATGCTCATTAACACTCATAAAGTCCTGACTCTGCCAGGTATATAGTCGGGTTAGATCGCTATCGCGTTGATTGAGGTATAAACCCGCGACCCATGACAGCTCACCGTCATTTTTTGAGAGTAATCTAACATCAACCGAATGTTGCTGACGACCACGTAGATATTCATCGGTCGCGCTATAACCATCGGCGTCAGCTAAACAATCACCTTGCGTTGTATCACACGGATCCGGTTGATAAGTAGGATCGTCGCTAAGCCAGCTATATTGACCAAAGGCCCAATCTTCATCGTAGCTATACACCAGATCACTGCTTAAAGTAGAGGCACTAAACTCAATATCGACACTGTCAAATCCATCATAAACGGCGCTTAAACCAAATGCTTTGGTACGCTGGGCATCACGACCCGGTTGATCAGAATAGGTATCACGATTCAAATCAAGACTAAAAGCATCGTAACCGTTATCGTTGTCGATATAATGCATCACAGCATCAACGGTTAGGTGATCGGTAGCCTTAACGCTTACTTTGAGCTTAATGTTACTCTCATCAATATTATTGGTGTCATCAACGCCTAAATGCAAGTTGTTAATGTAACCATCGCTAACCTGCTTTATCGCCGATAAACGGATATCGACGCCATCAGTAATGTTGGCACCAGTGGCAAAGCCCGCACTCGCGGTGCCAAAGGTACCCGCACTCAATAATAATGTGCTGTCCTGGTCGCCAGCCGGCGTTGAATCAAGTTTAAGGACACCAGCAATTGCGTCATTACCAAAGGCGGTGCCTTGAGGGCCGCGATATAGCGTCACCTGATTAACATCAAATAAAAGCCCTGCGCCGCCTAAGCCTGAATAGTTAATCCCATCAATTATTAAACCAACTGAAGGGTTAGTCGGGTCGACAAACTCACTGCGCTGACCAATACCACGAATTTGAACGAAGTTACCGCGACTGGCACCGCTGGAAAAGTTAACATTTGCGAAACTACCAAGCAGGTTCTCGCTGTGCTGCGCACCGCGGGCAACAATCTCATCGCTGTCGATAACCGAAATACTGCCTTGGGTTTTCATGATGTTTTGTTGCTTAAAATTGGAGGTTACTTCGATAACCTCAAGTTCTGATGGCGTAAGGTCGTTACTTGCAAATACCGGACTGCTTAAAACAGCAAGCGAAATAAGGGATAGCACAGGCTTCATGTTAGTTTTCCATTACAAATTATAAAGTTGTTTAGCGCCGACAAGTTCTTCGCCTTAGCGCATTAATAAGGGGCTTTCTCGCCCTCAGGTCGTGTCTTAAATATGCGAAGCATCCACATATACTGACTAATATCTTTAGCAATCATGTCTTCAACCAGCTTATTTAAAAATAACGCTTCATCGTCTTTCGAACAGCCCTTGGTACAATCAAGTGGTGTCTCTAAGGTTAAGCTAAATCGATGTGTTTGACGGTTATAGGCAACATATAACGGCACTATCACTCCGTTGGTCGCAGATGCTAGGCGGCTCAATACCGGCAGTGTTGCTTTTTTTGTGTCGAAAAAATCTGCCAGTTGGGATTTTTCAGGGCCATGGTCTTCATCCGGCAAGTAAAATAAATGTTTGCCTTCTTTTGCCCCTTTAATCATCACCCGCATACCACCTTCGCGCATATATACTCGATCACAAAATCGCGTCCGCTGTTTAATAGCAATCCAGTTGTAGACAGGGCCTTTATGGCGATTAGCCATCGTTGCCATAGGAACGTCACGCGCGAGCAGTGACATGCCGCTAAATTCTAAGCCCCAGAAATGGGGCGCAATGAAGATTGCAATTTTTCCGTCGCTCTTTATTTGCTCTAAGCACTCAAAATTGTGAACATCGGCACGGCTTCGAATAAAAGCCTTGGAGCGTAAGACTAATTCCCCTTGTCCTAACATGCAAATCATCGCGATTTCGATGTTCTCACGAATGAGCTTATCCCGTTGCTGTTGATCTAGCTCCTTGAAGCACAACTTGAGGTTTTCATTGATAATACGAACGGGCTTCTTGGCGACTTTATGAACAAACGCGGCAAGTTTACATGCGAACCAATCCCGGATTTTAGGCGGTACAAAGGCAAAAACTGTAACAAGTAGCAGCACCGACCACGCACCCCAATGTTTTGGGTGTAGTAAATACCACCCGAATGGCTGCTTAAAAATATATCGATCTAAACTACTCATATTGTTCGTTACTCATTGTTATTATTATTAAATTTACGTTTAGGTCTAAAGTAGTTCTGATTATCATAAAACTCACTTTGCTCATTATCCGGCCACCAACCAGGTACTCCTAGCATTGGCAGTGGAAAAAGCTGACTATTGTCCTGCATTAGTTCACTCAGATTTTCGGCAAGGATTGTATCAAGATACTGATATTTTTCTAGTAAATTTAATGTAAAAAAATCTGGAGTTACTTGTAAATAGAGTGCTTTACCCGTGAAACCAATGTAAGGATCTAATGCCTTTTCATAATTAGCGTGACCAATGACGACGGCATCGATCTGTTTTCCCCACAGAGCGCGATCATTAATAAATGCTTCTTTCCAGTGATGATTTTGCAACTTTTTTGCAAGTCGTTGGTCTGAGTAAGGAATAAGCACGCCACATTCGTCCAGCAATGTGAGAGCATCACGACACTTTGAGCGTTTTTGTTGGCCATAGCGCTCGATATGTTCACAATGTAAACGGTTTATTTCACGCTTAGTTTTTGGAAACAGTAAATAAATAAGGGCATTAAAGAAATCATGCCAATTGGCAGGTCGAGTTGGCACTAAGCCTTGTTGATAAATACGTTGTTCATAATACAAACCATCTTCGAGCAGCTCAGGAGTTTGTTCAATAAGGGTTAAGACTTGCCCTTGTACATTAGTCACATTGTCGGGCATCAATTGATTTAATTGCTGGCAGCTTGGCCAAGATTGCCAACTAGAATTGCTCAATAATTGTTTAATATCGGCGAAAATATTAGAAAAGTTGTAAAAATCAGGATGCCACTGTTGCATAGCTTAGCTAAAACCATTATACCTAAATAAGATACGTGTATTGTAACGACTTTTTTAAGTTATCCCTATACTTTTACACGCAAACAGCGGACAGAATATTACATGATAAAAAAAATTAGCCTCATCATTACCAGTGCGATTTTTATTTTTGGTCACAATATGGCATTTAGTCAGGAGAACCAAACCGCAGCTGATGCATTAAAACCCTATCACGCAACCTATAAAGTCTTTCGAAAAGGCAGTGACTTAGGTGAAGGATTTAGAGAACTACGAAAAACAGATAGTGGTTATGAAATAAAATCGATGAGCAAGATCAGCTGGCTATTTTTGTCAGATAATCGCCATGAAGTCAGCAACTTCAGCATCGAAAATGGTCTGTTAACCGCCGATCATTATCGTTTTTTACGTACAGGGACTGGCCGTGATCGCGAAGAGGTTATTAGTTTTACCCCTGATCTTATCGAGTCGACCTACAAAAACGATACCAAGAAAATAAAGCCTATTTTGTACACCTACGATCCTCTGCTTTATCAATTAGCGTTACGACAAGACCTTATTAATGAGAAAGAACCGTTAACCTATCATTTGATCCGCAAAGGAAAAGAGACCCAATACAACTTTAATCGTGTTGGTTTAGAAACCGTCAATACACCGTATGGACGTATCGAAGCAATCAAAATAGAACGGGTAAGAGACAAGAGTTCGAGTCGTAAGACATTGATTTGGGCTGCCCCAAGCTTAAACTATGTAATCGTAAAAATGACTCAATACAAAGATGGCTCAGAACAAGCAGATCTCCAACTAAGCTCATTAACATTATAGAGAAAACGGGCGATGGATTGCCCTCACCACTCTGTTAGCTCACCACTTCATCCGCAACCGGAATGAACTCATGTACTTTTTCACCCAATTTGAACATCACGCATTGGCCTGGTGCCATAATCTGCCATGATTCGTTATTGGTCAATGGTCGTGTCGCAATTACCGTGACAACATCGTTAGGCGTTGTTTCTTTCTGAAAATCGATTACCACATCAGTATCAATTAAGGTTGCTTGACCAAATGGTGCACGGCGCGTTATCCAGCTAAGGTTATTGGTGCAATATGCAATGACATAATCACCGTTGGACAACAAAAGGTTAAACACGCCAAGCGCTTTCAACCGATCACCCAGTGACTTAACAAAATCGAACAATAACTGGGTGTCTGTTGGCATACTATCGAAGCGTTGTGAAATTTTGTCGAGCATCCAACAAAAAGCCAATTCACTGTCAGTTTGTCCAATTGGAGCAAAACGCTTGGTCGTTAACACGTCTTTGTACTCACTCAATTGGCCGTTGTGAGCATAACACCAGTTTTGCCCCCACAACTCACGAGTAAACGGGTGAGTATTTTCCAGACAAACACCTCCACTGTTCGCTTGACGAATATGGCTTATCACTGCCCTGCTTTTAATCGGATAATTTTTAATGAGTTTTGCAACTTCGGATTCACAACTTGGCAGCGGATCTTTAAATGAGCGACAGCCCTTGCCATCGTAAAACGTGATGCCCCAACCGTCTTTGTGGGGCCCAGTTATACCACCGCGCTCGACCAACCCGGTAAAGCTAAAAACTATATCAGTTGGCACATTGGCACTCATGCCCAGTAATTCACACAAACTTCACTCTTCCTTAAAACAACAACCACATAGAACAGTGATTTACATTGGCTTGATATGCCATATTAGCCACGATACCGCGAATAATGACAATCAAATTTTTATAGTGATAATAGTAGCAGATCCCCATCATTAGGGTATATAAACTGTGCCACAAATTGTGTTAATTCAGTGGTCAGTCAAAAACACTCATATAAATAAATCAGATCTTCAGGTTAAATCTCGCGCGTGTCATACAATCTGAACACCGTAGCCATCAAGCCATCAGAAAACATTTATTACTCCGCATTGTTACCATCAGCTATACTAAATTCACAACATGTAACTTACTGGTTAATGCAGTTCCTCGCATTGTTTCGCACAAAGAAAGGGCCTGTATTGCTTATATTTAAGGAGGAGTAATCATGTCATTACCACAGTATAGTTGGTCAACAGAGCATCTTGCAGGCGCTGGTCGGCGATATCAAGGTCAGTTTATTGATGGGCTAATCACATTGGCATTGTTTGCGCTGTGCATTTCCGTCGCCAAGCTATTTACACTAGAGAGCCAACTCGCGGACATATTGATTTTTGTTATACCGGCCGCTTACTTTTTGTTATCTGACGCGCTGCCAAATGGCCAAAGCATTGGCAAGATAGTATTAAAAATTTCGGTGGTAAGTAAACGCACAGGAAAACCTTGCAACGTATTACAGTCACTAGCACGAAATATTTTAACGCCGATCCTAGGAATAATTGATGCGGTCTTTATCTTGTTTAATAATCGCCAACGATTGGGTGACATGCTCGCCAATACAATCGTGGTGACTAAGAACCGAGGATAATAGATAGTACTATGAATCAAATTCGAGTGTTTTTATCAATACTTATATTTAGCGTTTGTTGCTATCTAATTATCGACTTATTTATTACAGGTTTTGATGGTTTAGTTTTATGTTCAAGTCTAATAGGTTTCGTGATCACCCATTATCTTTGGCCAACAAAACCTAACGAAGAGGAAGAATGGTACGATATTTTTGAAGCGGTAATCGATTTTCCATATCGCTGTATTTCCATATTTCTTCGTGGCATTGGACGTGCAGCTAAAGACAGCGATGTCGACTTTTAACGATTTGAATAGGGACTATCGGGGAAATGCATTCAAATGAATGATGTCATACAAACAATAGGAATCGCATTCTATTTGTTTGGAACGCTCCTATATATAATCGAAGCCTTTAAAGCACACATAGTGTGGGGCATAACCTGTTTAGTATTCCCGCCCACAATTCTACTTTTTACGATTATGCATTGGCAGGTTGCGAAGACTTATTAATCCAAGTTATTGGTCTCGGCGTTATACTCTTGTCAACGGTATAAGGCTCACTAATATAAGTTACTAAAACCGATTTTTATCTATCGTCCTAAACGTCAGGTTGATTCTAGCACCAACAGTCTCTTTGGTTGGTGCTAGCCGATGCAGCCAATAGCTTTGGGTGGTTCCGGTCATGACGAGTAGGCTGCCATTTTGCAAATAAAGCGATATATTTTCTTGGCTGACTTTATGTTTGAACGAGAATTTTCGCTCAGCACCAAGACTCATTGACGCAATCGCGCCATTCTTCTTTAAGTCTTTTTCGCCATCGCTATGCCACGCCATTCCTTCACTGCCGTTGTGGTACAAATTAATTAGGCAGGCGTTGTAGCGTTCGCCACTTTCTTGCTCTGCCATTGCTTTTAGTGCTAGCAATAATGGTGTCCAAGGGAGTGCGGTTTTGGTAACACCAGAGTAGGTATATTGATAAGCTTCGCTGCCATACCACGCGATTTTACGACTTGTTTCAATCAGTGCGCCGTTAATCATCGCTTGATCATGTTGCCACGTGATGGACTCAAATAACTGGTCAAAATAATCATTAGCCTGAGTCATGCTCATTATCGGGCCATAATAATACACCGTACCATCGCAATGGAGCAGGTTGTGAGGTTGTCCGGCTGGTGCAAATAGATCCATCAATGACTACGCCACAGTGTTGAGATAATCGAGCGCACCAGTGATGGCGGCGACTTGAGCATCAATACAATTTTGGGCACTCGAGCGTGGCGAATCAGGGTACACTTCGGTTGTGGTGCAATAGACACGATTTGTCATCCCAGCGCATAAACCCAGCGCTTTGGTGGCGTAGTTAATCACGCCAAATTGTTCGATTGCTACCCCAATGAGCTTATCATTATCATCGGCTGGCGCAATATGAGTGACATGCTCTACTGACTTTATAATCGCACGCTGAAACTCTGGTTGTGGTGCTAGGATATCCCCCACCAAATAGAAACCATCAGGGATATTCCAATTGGTATTAGTGACGCCATCGCGAGCCGCCAATGCCGGACGAAACTCACTGTTATCGGTGTCGGTTGTCTCGTGCAGATCGACATGAGCATAAACATTTTGACCTAGCGATTCGATAAATGCCATTAGCGCGGCAGACTCTGGCGCGGGGCTGTCATCAACAAACGAACGATTAGGATCGATAGCGTGTGGATTCCAACGGTTAATCGTTTCAAAGCCCCAAGGGCTGACACAAGGTGCGATAATTAAGTTGAATCGCTCACTATAAAGCTCACCGCAGTGCTGAGCAAACGCTAACGCACCAAAAACGCCACTTGTTTCATAACCATGCACGCCGCCAGTAACGAGCACCGTTGGTTGACCATCTCGCCAATCGCTAGATTTAAAGGCATAAAGTGGATAGGTATTGCTGGTGTCACCAATGTCGTGATAACTCAGCTCACCATATTGTGCCAGCGTCAGCCCTTGCTGGTTATCAATCTGCGCCATCAATGGTAATACCAACTCGAAATACGAACGTTTGGTCTGCTGTGCGCTAAGCCATTGAATTTTATTTTGCTCGGTCCATGGCTCGCCGAAGGTGCCGATTGAATATGAAGGTGACATGTCGTTAACTCATTATAGTAATTTTTGCAAAGGATAAACGCCCCGCTCGTGTTACGCAATCGATAAACAAAAAAGCCGCTACAAATTCAAAAAATTGTAGCGGCTTCAGCGGATAATTAAAGGGACTTAGCTATCGTAAGCGATATGCTGATGGAAGCGAATCATTAATTGCTCTTGACTCGGTTCAACTTCAAGACGCGCAGCAACGGTCTCAAGTACTTTAACCACTTGATTAACGTATTTACCATAGCCACGGTCGCTACGATGCTGGTCCGATGCTAAGAACACCAAACGAACTTTGTCGGTGTAAACATCACCCTGCCATTCACTGAAGATTTTGTCAGCTGCATTTTCAGGATCAAAGCCAATCATCTGAAAGCCTTTGTTCACTTTGTTGTCAGCTGAACTGCCAAAACGAATTAAAGGAGTAAGGCCGTTAGCGATCATTGCACCATTTTTTAGTCCGGCTTTTTCCATCCCGCTAACAAATGAGTCATTAATCATTGAATACAATGGCTCGTACGGAGATGGCGCGTCATAGTCTACTTGAGCGAGCTTTCTAATTTTTGCGTTAAGATAAATATCGGCAACAACATAAGTTAATCCACGATGTGCTGGTAATTCGATTTCATTAGCAGAATAACGAACGGCAATCGGTCTAAATTTATGAGACTGGCTATCCGCTTTTTCTTTTTGTTGGCCAAATAAATCATAGGTGATGTGTTGATGATCGCGTAAACGAATATCACCTTCATTTAAGCCTAACGTGCTATTTAGTTCTTTAGTAAGCGCTGAAATTTTTTGATGAAAAGACGCCGCGTCAACACGAATGTCATCGCCGTTGGCTAAAAACAATACTGATAGACGACGTGAACGGGTATCAAAATCGTAGAAATATTTATGCCCTTGATGATATTTAGGATTATAAAAGAAAAATATCTTATCGTCTGTTTCAATCGCATCCGGCTCTCCGCTAAAACGAACCATCGGTAGCTTATCGTTACCAATAAAGTGTGCAGTGGTGACATTATGCTGCTCACATAACGCGAAGATGGTATTTCGGATGCGTTTATAGAAATTTTTGTAAGGCGTTGGACTGTTAATATCGAAGTCGCTATCGATATGTTGAATCAATGAATCAGTTAACTCAAATTTAGCTAACAGGTATTGGTTGTCACGCGCATGGTTAGAAATATAAACTTTGTTTGCAGTGTTATGTTTTCTTGTGCTTGATTGACGAGCCGCCATAAAATTAATTCCTATAAATATAAAGTATAACCTGACCAATAATTGGGCTATTTTAGCAGCCCAATGGCTAATATGGCAATATTATATCAATCATTTATGACAGTTATTAATCTGATGTATGATTTACTGGTCGACAGCGATGTTAACCAAATATTTTACGGATCAGCGAGATAACCTCTGCAATAGGCTTACCGGCTTGCACTTGAGCGACAATCGACTCACGTTGAGCACAGATGAAGTCTTCAACATTGCCATCGCTAAGCGCGCGATCGACTAATTCTTGTGCTGTCTCTTTACTGCGTTTAACACGTTTAGTTGATGTCGATGTCGTCTTTTTAGCCGGTTTATTTAACAAACGGAGATAATTAGACTTTTTCGCGGTATTTTCATCAGCAAATAATAATAAGTCGAGACAGATAGCACGATGATGCCAATAAAACAGTTCATCTTGATCTTCTGGCTCACTACTACGCCACCAATGTGTTTGACGAACGGCCTGTTTGATCCACTTCAAATAACCATCAAAGTCGCTAGTACCCGACAAACTTAAGTCTAAGCCTTGGCTATAGTGACTTGTCGTGCTTGAACTTAACGACACAAACTGATCAGGACGACGCATTGCCAGTAATCTTGTTGCGGGGGCCAAATTGGCACGTTCATCAATCGCTGCGAAAGCGGCTTTGTAATCAGTGACAAAGGCACTGTACTGCTCATCGCTAATGTCCCCTGTTAATGGGATATTGTTTAGCGCATGGTCAACGAGTGCAGGACAATCGAGTAGCACTTGATGGAATGCTTTAGCGCCTTTGGTGCTGCCAAACCACTGTACGTCAAATTTATACACAGCCGTGTCATGGGCATTGGTGTGCTTTCCGGCGATAGCCAGGCGATCTTCCACCAGCATCTCAGCCAACGGTTGAGTTCTTAATACCGATACATATTGCAACAATCGTTTACGTTCTTCAAAAGCATGAACGGTTGTTTGATCTTGTAAAAATTGGACATAAAACGGCCACGGTGCAATCGTTGCCATCCGTAATTGGCTTACGCTGATACCATTAATCAATAGATCGTTAAGCTTCTTTAATGGTTTTAATTGCTCAGGTTCAAGTAAGTCAAAATTAATGCGATTACTACATGCATCGACTAACTCTTTACACCATTGTCCAAATTCCTCGGGGCGGTTTGTTACTTTAATCGCTAATAAATTAAGACTAACCGGGGTAACGTGCTTAAGCACATTCTGATAGATGGCCATTTCTTGTGGCGACAAGGCCATTTTAGATGGTGATATTAACAATTTTTTCACAGAGACTACGACTCCAATAACGCGTGAGGATCAAAGAATATGGCATCATACGGACTTATGCCACAGACTCAATTAATAACGTGTAAGATGCGATCCTTCGCATAGTTTTTACCCACAATAGCTTAGTCTATCACCAATCGCCTCTCGGTTTCGTCAATAATTAATTTGATGAGTATATGCCCAGGTTATGTTAGTTTTTGTTAGTAACTGTATTTATCGGTTCATCACTCTGGTACGATGAGTGAACAATGTAGTGTTCTTAAGGAGAATTTACGTGTCAACTTTACTATTTTTATTGGTGCTTATAGCAGGGTTTGGTGCCCTCGCCTATAAACGTGCCTCACTGATCACCTTCACTGGTGCATTCGGTTTATTACTTGTGCTGTGCACCATTATCGGTGACGTATCAAATCTCACTTGGTTAGCATTTATTGCGATTGCTGCTGCCTTGAACATAACAACATTTAGACAGCAGTACATAAGTACTCACCTGTTAAAAGTGTATCGCTCAATCATGCCGGAAATGTCACGCACTGAAAAAGAAGCGATAGACGCCGGGACAACATGGTGGGAAGCAGATTTATTTAGAGGTGCACCTAATTGGCAGAAATTGCATAATTACCCAACCCCTCGTTTGAGCTCTCAAGAACAAGAGTTTTTAGACGGCCCCGTTGAACAAGCATGTGCCATGGCCAATGAACATGAGATATGTCATACCAATGCGGATTTGTCGCCAGAGTTGTGGCAATTTTTAAAAGATAATGGCTTCTTTGCCATGATTATTAAGAAACAATATGGCGGTTTAGAGTTTTCTGCTTACGCGCAATCGCGGATCTTGCAAAAGCTGTCTGGTATTAGTTCAGTGCTTGCCTCGACCGTTGGTGTACCTAATTCGCTCGGTCCGGGTGAATTACTACAGCATTATGGTACTACCGAGCAAAAAGATCATTACTTGCCACGTTTGGCAGATGGTCGTGAAATTCCATGTTTTGCCCTAACTAGCCCAGAAGCTGGCTCTGACGCTGGCGCAATTCCTGATGCAGGTGTTGTATGTAAAGGCATGTGGCAAGGGGAAGAAGTCCTTGGCATGCGCATTACCTGGAACAAGCGCTATATCACGTTAGCTCCTGTTGCCACGGTCCTTGGATTGGCATTCAAGCTAAGTGATCCTGATGGTTTATTGGGTGAAGAGAAAGATTTAGGCATTACCTGTGCGCTAATTCCTACCGATGTTGAAGGGGTAGAAATTGGCCGTCGTCATTTCCCACTCAACTTGATGTTCCAAAATGGTCCAACCAAAGGCGAAGAGGTATTTTTCCCACTCGACTTCATTATTGGTGGTCCGACAATGGCAGGACGTGGCTGGCAAATGCTGGTTGAATGTCTCTCTGTTGGTCGCGGTATTACATTGCCATCAAATTCTGCTGGCGGTGTTAAGACACTGGCATTGGCCACCGGCGCCTACAGCCGAATTCGTCGCCAATTTAAAGTGCCAATCGGTAAAATGGAAGGTATTGAAGAGCCACTAGCACGAATTGGTGGTAATGCTTACCTGATGGATGCGGTAACGACACTAACCACTGGCGCTATTGATTTAGGCGAGAAGCCATCAGTAGTCTCAGCCATCGTTAAATATCACCTAACCGACCGCATGCAACAGTGTGTGATTGATGCGATGGATATTCACGGCGGTAAAGGAATTTGTTTAGGCGATAGCAACTATGTTGGCCGCGCTTACCAAGGCGCGCCGATAGCTATTACCGTTGAAGGCGCAAACATTCTAACCCGTTCACTCATTATCTATGGACAAGGTGCCATTCGTTGTCATCCATACGTATTAGCTGAATTAGATGCGGCTGGTAATGAAGATGAACGCCAAGCACTTGAAGAATTTGATAGTGCAGTATTTGGTCACATCGGTTTTGCGATTAGTAACTTCTGTCGCAGCTTATGGCTAGGAATGACCAATAGTCGTCTATCAGTATCTCCTTTTAGCGATGATACTAAGCGTTATTATCAACACATGAACCGTTTCTCGGCCAACCTTGCGTTCCTGTCGGATATCGCTATGGCGTGTCTAGGCGGCGATTTAAAACGTAAAGAACGTATATCGGGTCGTTTAGGTGATATTTTGTCTCAATTATATCTCACCAGTGCAGTATTAAAGCGTTTCGACGAAGAAGGTCGTCAACAAGCCGATTTGCCTTTTGTTCATTGGGCGGCGCGTGATTCACTCTATAAAGCCCAAACGGCGCTTGATGAATTGCTCCGTAACTTCCCAGTCAAATGGGTTGGTAAAGTACTCCGCTGGGTCCTCTACCCGACCGGTATCACGTTAGTTGCACCTATGGATGAGTTAGACCAAGAAGTCGCTCAACTATTACAAACACCTAATATGGCACGTGATCGTCTTGGCGCAGGTCAATACCTAACACCAACCGAGCACAATGTGGTTGGTATTCAAGAGCAGACATTACTGGATGTTATTGCGGCTGAGAAAATTATTCGTAAAATCAGCCAAGCAACCGGCGAACGCGAGCAGCTTATCTTCTTAGATAAGTTAGCTGACAAAGCCTTAGCACTTGGTTGTATTGATGAAAAAGAAGCTGAACATTTGCGTAAGACAGAAATTGGTCGCTTAAAATCAATTAACGTTGATGACTTTGCGCCAGAAGAACTCATCGCTAATAAAGTGTAATGTTGAGTTAATAATGACGTTAAAAAGGTGGCTAATTAGCCACCTTTTTTTTATTTACAAAAAGCGTTTCATCATGGAACGTAAACTAAAAGCTAAATTCTATTCTCGGCTCGGTCGTCGTATCCCCGTCCACTTTTGGCGCACACAACAACAGTCGCGCTGACTCAATGTTATATTGCTCGATCAAGGTTTTCTTAAGCGTATTACCACGACCATTCGCTAGGGTTTTAAGGGCTGCCATTTGTTCATCTAGTGATAGACCTTTAGCCATACTAGCCGACTCTTTTGCGTTGGAAATCGCGCATATTTTTACTTGCTGCTCAGGCTTATCAGTCAATAGTGCGCCAAGTTGGCTAACAAAGGGCTGTTGCGTCTGGGATAATGCAACCTGGCCTGATTGATACACTAAATCGTTCATCTCTAGACGCAGCAAATATTCACCGGCAATACTCACCACAGTAAGCACGTTAGCGTATGGCACAAAGGTATTAACGAGATACGATTTAGCTTGCGACATAATCGCTTTTTGCACTACTAAGGTGAGGATACTGTTAACGCCAAATGACGGATCGTTTATATCACCCGACAATGGTACATTTAACGACACATTACCTTGGCTATCTTTAAGCATATTAAGCGCCGAGTTTAAGCCGATAGCACTGCCATCACTCGCGGACAAATCAGTGGTATCATTGCCGCTAGCAAGCTCAAAACCACGTAAATCGATAGTAATGTCGCCATCAATCTCGTCATTTTTTACCACGACGTTAACGTTATTATCAAGTTGACCACTTAAGAAATCAAAGCCAAGTACAGTGCGTAAATAAGCCGATAATGGCGGCAGTGAAAATTCCGACATGTTAAAGGCTAATGTCATGTTCATCTGTTCGCCAAACGGCGCAATTGTGCCATTAACGGTGGTTGTTGCATGCTCGTTAAATGCGAACGCAATATCGAACGGCGTCATTTTCGCAGTGTCTCGGCTATCGACTTCGGTGATCAACGCTTTGTTAAGGGTAATTTGCTGCTTAAAATGCGGCGCGACACTTTGATCGGTAAAATTAATCACGCTGGGGGCGATTAACTCAAATTTGTTCAAACTAATCGTTACCGCAGTTGCGCTCTCCGTAGGCTCAGTAGGTTGCTCTACTCGCTCGGGGGCGGTTTCATCAACGGCTTGAGTATTCTTAATCGCAATCAGGTTCTTTAGTTCTTTTTGTTCGCTGAGCCATACCTCACTTACGAATTTATCGAGCTCAATATTATCAATTGATAAATGATTGTCCGCCCACGAAATGTCATTTACAGTCAGCGCATCATTTTGATAAAGCGCTTCACCATGGTCAGGCTTTGAAAACACAATGCCTTGCAAGGCGATACGCTCAATCGCCGCTTTGGCATTCAATGTCTCATCAACCATAAACGAAGCGGTCGGGATGTTAAGATTGTCCAACACCGCAAGCATCCCATCATCGGTGCTGACGCTTACACCATCGATGTTCATTGCGATCTCACCTGATGCCTTATCTAACTGATTGTCGACACCATTGAGCGCTAACTCCTTAAGTTCGAAATTAAACGATTTATTGAGCAAGGCTAACTCGGGCATAACAACATTGATATCACTAAGTGCTAGCAGCAAGTCAGGCTGAATCACTTGCCATTTATTATGGTCAAGCGTGATTTTTTGGTTAAACGATAAACTGACCAAGCCAGCGAGTTGATTGATTTCAGTACTCGACTTGGGCATTAGATACAGCCAATCGGCTAATGAAAGCTGTGACAATGCAAATTGATTATCAAGCGATGCCGACACCAACGCCATCGACTCAAGCTTGGCATCGACCGCCGACTTAATTAATAACTCGCCCTGATTAATGGCCACGCTTAATGCGACATTCGCACTCACATTACTCAATGACGCAGCAAGTGCATCAATTGAAAAATTATTCACGGTAACTTGATGAGATTGTCCGAGATCATCAATAGTTAACGCAATATCGTTAAATGCTAATTTTGGCATTAAAAAACGCCAGTTTGATAAAAATTCAGGGGGCGCTGAGCTCTCTGTCTCTTCTGGCACAGGTGTCTTAGCGCTCTGCTCGCTAATTTTGGTTAAATCAAATCCAGCAATCACCAGTCGCTCTTCACTGCGTGAAACGTTGAGGTGTAACGCCTCGATTAACGCTTTTTCAACAATCAATTCTTGGCTAAATAAATCAAGCCAGCTAAGATTAAATTGCGCCTGCTTTAACGTTAGCTGGCTAGTGTTTTTACTATCTATAATCGCCAAGTCGTCAATTTGGAGATGTAGAATAAATGGATTGAAACTCATACTCGCTTGATTGTTTAAGGCCAAATCATAGTTTGCTAGCTGCTTATTAACCTGCCACGGGAGAATAAAAAAGCTAGCTCCCCAGGTAATAAAAGAGAGTACTACTAGCGTACTAGTGACGTATATAAGAGTATTTTTCAAACGAGATAAAACAGACATGGAGTTCCACAGATAAGAGTAAGCAACGCTTCATTAAGTTGCAGACATTTTAGACAATAAAATGAAAATTAGATAGTAATACCACACCGAAATACGTCACAGTGGGCATGTATTAACCATTAGAGATCTTACCGTCAGTAAGATCTCCAAACAACTATTGATGTCAGCTGATTTTTTCCTTGCCCACTTTCGAGCTCTTGCATCGCTGCGATTGTCTTTGCGTTTGGGCGTTTACCTTTAACTCGAAAGGAATATCGCCATAATTAATAACTGCTTTTACAAATAACTTGATTACTAGTGAAGGGCGTAACCCTATTTCATCACAGATATGAGTAAAAGCAATTTTGGTATTATTATCAATTCGTGTTGTCAACGTTTCAGTTTTCATTACCTTCTCGTTTGTGCCTCAAATGTATATCAATTATCGACCAATATATAGCAAGTCAACATAGAAGCTAATGGCTTAATCTGTCGACTTTGTTTATTTAGCTCGCGATACTATCGCTAATAGCTAAAGCCGCAGGTCTCTGTAATATTCAGCTTAGATAAATCAACAGCTTAGCATTGTTACGTGACTCACACTTGGCGGTAAATTGCACAACAAAAATATATAGAGCTTTAAAAGCCATTGAATATCAATCAGATTTTTATGGCTGTCCCTTCTTTGTGATGATTACTCATAATCGCATACGCAGCAATATCAATGGAAAATATACTCGATAACAAATTAATCTTGTCTAATACCCATTGTCGTCGGTGGTTGTAGTTTTTACCCGAGT